>FWPV01001442.1_pt1 | contig 65954 bp, 39 predicted proteins | sample 2228371 | NCBI WGS metagenome assembly FWPV01 (sample SAMEA103939776, study PRJEB20133) | metagenome
GTCAACGTCGTCTTCCCGTGATCTACGTGCCCAATCGTCCCAATATTCACATGCGGCTTGGTCCGCTCAAACTTGGCCTTGGCCATCTGCAACTACCTCCTGCCGCCCTGGGCGGCCTTCTTACTGGCTCCAGTCGCCACTTACTCCCTGCTGCTACCCCGTTGCCGTGACCGGCTGGTACCGATCCGGGTGCATGGTATAAGTCGCTCTTCCCTGACTCAGATTGCGCAGGCTGGTCGAATAACCGAACATGCTCGCCAACGGCACCAGCGCATCAATCACCTTGGTCTGCCCTGCCGCTGTGCTGAGGTTCACAATGTCCGCCCGCCGGCTGGTAAGATCCTGAATGATCTCCCCCATGTACTCCTCCGGCGTCACCACCTCAACCGCCATGATCGGCTCCAGCAGCACCGGGCGGGCTTTGGCCGAGGCCTCGTGAAAGGCCAAGCTCGCTGCGATCTTAAAGGCTACGTCGCTCGAGTCCACCTCGTGCTCCGAGCCGTCTATCAGAATCGCCCGTACCCCCTCCACTTGGTACCCGCCCAGACTCCCCGAGAGCGCCGCGTCCCGTACCCCTGCTTCGATGGCCGGGATCCACTCCCGCGACAGCCGATTGCCCTTCAACTGAACCCCGAACTCAATCCCCTCCACCTCCGGCGCCGGCTCCAGGCGCAAAACCACATGACCGTACTGCCCGCGCCCCCCCGTCTGCTTCACGTAGCGCCCCTCGCCTTCGGCCGCCACCTGGATGGTCTCCTTGTAAGCCACCTGCGGCTTGCCCAGGTTTGGCGCCACGCCGAACTCCCGCTGCAGCCGGTCCTTGATAATCTCTAAGTGTAGCTCCCCCATACCGGCAACGATCTGCTGCCCCGTCTGGGAATCAGTCCGCACTCGGAAGGTGGGGTCCTCGGCGGCGATGCGCGCCAGTGATTCCGCCAGCTTCTCCTCGTCGGCCTTCGTCTTGGCCTCAATGGCCATGGAGATCACCGGCCGCGGAAAAGTGATCTTCTCCAACATCACCAGATGCGCCGGGTCGCAGAGCGTATCGCCGGTAGTCGAGCCCGCCAACCCCACCGCGGCGACGATGTCCCCCACCGACATGCGATCTATGTCCTCGCGCCGGTTCGCGTGCATGCGTAGTAGCCGCGACAGCCGCTCTCGCTTGCCGGTGGTGGCATTGACCACCGTCTTGCCCTTCTCGGTAGTGCCCGAGTACACCCGCAGGTAGGACAACTGCCCCACAAAGGGGTCCGACATGACCTTGAAGAGAATCGCGCAAAACGGTTCGTGCGGGTCCGGATGCCGGACCTCCGTCTCCCCCGTCTTCGGGTTGGTCCCCACCACCTCCGGCACGTCCAGTGGCGAAGGCAGGTATTCCACCACTGCATCGAGCAGGGGCTGGATGCCCCGGTTCTTGAAGGCCGCTCCGCACAGCACCGGGATCAAGTCCCCGGCTATCGTCCCCTTACGTAATCCGCGCCGTACCTCTTCCTCGGTCAGCGTCTCGCCTGCCAGGTACTTGTCGGCCAGAACCGGATCCTCGTCGGCGACGCTCACCAGCAGGTGCTCCCGGAAGAGCTCCGCCACCGGCCGCACTGAGTCCGGGATTTCAAAGTGCTCGATCTCTTCGCCCAACTCGTCGTTCCACCGCACTGCCTGCATGGTGACCAGGTCCACCAACGCCTCGAAGCGGTCGTCCACCATAATCGGGACCTGCACCGCCACCACCGGCGCCTGTAGCTTGGCCCGCATCTGGTGCAGAGCGTCGTGGAAATCAGCGCCCAACCGATCCAACTTGTTGATAAAGACCAGGCGCGGAACGTTGTACTTGTTGGCCTGCCGCCACACCGTCTCCGTCTGCGGCTGCACTCCGCCCACTCCACATACCACCAAGATCAGCCCGTCCAGCACCCGCAGCGACCGCTCCACCTCGGCAGTGAAGTCTACATGCCCCGGCGTGTCGATGATGTTGATCCGGTGCTCCCGCCACTCGCAGGCCGTCGCCGCCGAGGTGATGGTGATCCCTCGCTCCATCTCCTGCGGCATCCAGTCCATCGTCGCATCGCCATCGTCCACCTCCCCCATGCGATGGACTCGCCCCGAGTAGAACAGCATCCGCTCGGTGGTGGTCGTCTTGCCCGCGTCAATGTGCGCCGCCAGCCCAATATTTCTGGTCCTCGCCAGGTCCATCTCCGCGGCCATACATACCACTGCCTATCCGCTGTATGCCCCCCACAGACAGAGAGCCGGCGGGGTAGAGCCTGCGCTACCACCGATAGTGCGCGTACGCCTTGTTGGCCTCGGCCATCCGGTGCACTTCCTCGCGCCGGCGCATGGCTGCCCCTTCACGGTTGGCCGCATCCATAATCTCCCCGGCCAGCCTCTCCGCCATGGTCCGCTCGTGGCGATCCCGCGCCGCCCGGATCATCCAGCGGATGGGGAGCATGAACCGCCGCCGCGGCCGCACCTCCATCGGCACCTGGTAGGTCGCCCCGCCCACACGTCGCGGGCGCACCTCGACCTCCGGCGTGAGATTCTGCACCGCCCGCTCAAACACTTCGGTCGGATTGCGCCCGGAGCGCTCGGCCACGATGGCCATGGCCCCGTAGAAGATGCGCTCCGCGGTACTCTTCTTACCGCCACGCATCATGTAGTTAATGAACCCCGTGACCACCGGGCTGTTGAACACCGGGTCCGGATAGGGCTTGCGGCGCGGGACTTCGCCCTTGCGTGCCATCGGCTCACACCTCGTTCTCGACTCTACTCTACGGCGGGACCTTGTACCCGCTCTCCCCCAGCAAACGAGACGCCCCTCGCCTGCCGAGGAGCGCCTCCGTTCCTATCTTCCGACCTGCTTGCGCAGCTTCGTCCCGTACTTGGAGCGGGAGGTCTTGCGACCGTCTACCCCCGCGGTGTCCAGAGTACCGCGAATGACGTGGTACTTGACCGAGTTGAGGTCCTTGACCCGCCCTCCGCGCACCAGCACGATGGAGTGCTCGGCCAGGTTATGCCCCTCGCCCGGAATGTAGGCGGTGACCTCCTGTCGGTTGAACATGCGCACGCGAGCGCACTTGCGCAGCGCCGAGTTTGGCTTCTTGGGGGTCTGCGCCCATACCCGCGTGCATACGCCACGCCGCTGGGGGGCGCCGTCCACCATCTTCCCCTTGCGCTTGAGGGCGTTCCACGCCACCTTCAGAGCCGGGGTCTTCATCTTCTTCTCTTTCTTCTCGCGGCCCTTGCGGACCAGCTGGTTGATGGTCGGCACGCGCTGCCTCCTGTGTTTACGGGACACCGGCCTCGCACCGGCGCACCGCCCGCATGGGGCGGACTCCCCAGCCCTACCCTCCTTCCCCAGCCCCCCTGGCGAGAGGGCACAGCGCACGCTCTCGTGCGCAGAGAGGGGTGGACTGGTCCACAGACGCAAAAGGACCCCTCGGCATCAGTCGGGGAGGGGCCCATGGTGGTTCCTACTTCAGAATGGCGAAGCTACCTCAACGAGGTCTTCCTCTTGCTTCAGCCCCCTTGTTCACTGATGACCGGCCTCGCTGATACGCTGGCAAGCCCAGTCTGTTCTCCAACCCCAGCCGCCATATGTTGTCGGTCCTCCCGCCAGTTCGGAGAGCCTCCGCGACTCCCCGCTTAGCGAGGGCGAGGCTTACTATACAGAGCCCCTTCTGTTCTGTCAAGGGGAAAACGCCAATTCCTCAGCATTTTTTCGCCAGCATCCCGTCTCCCACCGCTCCGTCGCCCTGGCTTGCCCCCGACTCACCATCAGCCAGACGCCACCGCAGCGCTGACAGAATCCTCTCTTCCTCGGCGGGTAAGAGTGACACCCCGCCCGCACACGACGACCACAGGGGAATCACCTCGACCTCCCCTATGCCCTCGGCCCGGAAGGTAGGAGCCTAAGCCCCCTACTCCTCTCCCTGCGGTTCTTCCAGCTCTTCCTCGGAGAATTCCTCCTCAATCAGCTCCAGATCCTCGTCACCGGCCAGCCCGTGCGCGGCGTCAATCTCCTCCAGCAGACGCTGCATGTCGTCGGGCTCAGGCAGAAGGTCCCGCGGCCGGGGCCGCAGCTCCTCTTCCACGTCGGGATGAAAGTCAATCTCCCGATCCCGGTGCCGCGGCATCCCGCTCCCCGCCGGAATCAGCCGCCCGATGATCACGTTCTCCTTCAGCCCCAGCAGCGGATCGCGCCGGTTCTCACAGGCCGCCTCGCTCAGCACCCGCGTGGTTCTCTGGAAACTGGCCGCGGACAGGAAGCTGTCGGTCGCCAGCGAGGCCTGGGTAATCCCCAGCAGCAGCGGCTCCGCCGTCGCCGGCTGGCCGCCCAGCTTGCGCACCCGCTCGTTCTCGTCGGCAAAATCAAATCGATCCACGACCTCACCGGGCAGGAAGCGGGTGTCACCGTGGTCCACAATCTTGCGCCGCCGCAGCATCTGCGACACGATCGTCTCGATGTGCTTGTCGTTGATGGACACCCCCTGCGAACGGTACACGGCCTGAATCTCTCGCACCAGGTAGTCCTGGACGCCCCGGATGCCGCGCTTCTGCAGGATGGACTCGGGGTCCACCGGCCCGGCGGTCAACCGGTCCCCGGCGTGCACCTCTGTCCCCTCGCGCACAAACAGTTCGCCGCGGTGCGGCACCAGGTGCGAGGTCGTGATCTTGACCTTCTCGATGCCCGCCTTCACCAGGCGATCGCGGACCTTCTTGAGCAGCTTAGAGCCGGCCCGCGCCAGCAACTCCCCATCCGGACCGATGACGTCCTCCGCCAGGGTCTCCCCCCGAATGGCGTCGAGGTCCTCCAGGGGCTGCTCGGAATGGATGACCACAGTGCGCAGGCCCTTGGTTTGAATCTCCGCCACGCGTCCATCCACCTGCGCGGTAATCGCCTGCCCCTTCGGGGTGCGCGCCTCGAATAGCTCCACCACCCGCAACAGCCCATGCACCGAGGTCTCCAGCACCTTGAGCATTTCCTTGATGGCCTTGCGCCGGGCTCGCCCGCTGGCGCCCACCGCGTCCAGGGACACCCGCCCCTGACCGATGTCGTCACTTAGGCTCCGCAATGCCTGCTGCTTACGCTTTTTCACGTCGGCCACGCCCGTGATGTACTCCCCCGCCACGCCGCCGTAGTGGAAGGTCCGCATGGTCAGCTGCGTCCCCGGCTCTCCGATGGACTGGGCCGCCATAATGCCCACCGCGGTTCCCACCTCAACGGGCCGGTGCGTGGCCAAGTCCCGCCCGTAACACTTGCCACAGATCCCGTGCCGCAAGCGGCAGGTCAGCGGCGACCGAATGGTCACCGACTTGATCCCCGCGTCCGCGATGATCCCGGCCAGCCGCTCATCAATCTCCCGCCCCGCCGCCACCAACACCTCGCTTGTCTCCGGGTGCAGCACATCCTGACTCGGCACCCGCCCAATGATGCGCTCCTGCAACGACTCCATGATCTCGTCCTCGCCTACTAGTGGCAGGTCCGACTGGCAGTAGGCGCAGGTCCCGTTGCGCAGGAAGTCCTCCGCCCCGCACTCCGGGCAGTGCAGTTCCCGCTCCCAAATGGGGTGCACTTCTACCCCGTCCGTGGTCCCGCAGTCCTCCGCGCGGATCATGACCTCCTGCGACACGTCCACCAGTCGCCGCGTCAGATAGCCGGCGTCGGCGGTACGCAGGGCGGTGTCGGCCAGCCCCTTGCGGGCCCCGTGCGTAGACACGAAGTACTCCAGAATGCTCAAGCCCTCATGGAAGTTGCTCTTGACCGGCAGGTCCTCAATCAGCCGCCCGAAGGGGTCGCTCATCAGACCCCGCATCCCCGCAATCTGCGAGATGTGCGAGCGGTTAGCCCGTGCCCCGGAGTTGGTCATCATCCAGATCGAGTTGAAGGTGCTGATGTTCTGCAGGATCTGGTCGGCAATGGTGTCCCCGGCCCGCTGCCACTGCCGCAACACCTCCTGCTCACGCTCGTCGTCGGTGATGATCCCCTCCTGCGCCCGCCGATTGATCCGGTGCACCTCCCGCTCGGCTCGGGCGATGATCTTCTCGCGCTCGGTAGGCACGTCGGTATCCGCGATACAGATGCTCAACCCCGAACGAGTGGCGAACCGGAAGCCCACGCTCTTGAGATCGTCCAGCAACTGCGCGGTCCGCACCTGCCCATACATCCGATAGCACTGCGACACCAACTCGGCCAGTTCGCCTTTGGCTACTGCGTGGTTGATGTAGGGCATGTCCAGCGGCAGGTAGTGGTTGAACAGCGCCCGCCCCACCGTCGTGTCCAAAATGTGCCGGGTAATGCCCACCTTAAACCGCATACCCACGGCACAACGCCCCTCCAGGCAGGCCTCGGCGGCTACTCGCTCCGCGCCCCAGCGCATCCACTCCGTCTTGTCGGCCGGGTGAGTCTCTTCCTCCCCAGCCTCAGCCCGTGCCTGGGCTGCCTTCACCATCTCATCCGTCAACACGAACTCCACCCGTCGCTCCCGCGCCGGGTGCTCGTCAAAGGCCACCAGCGCGGCAGCGCGGCGCAACTCCGCCTGCAACTGCGCGTCAATCTCCGCCGGCTTGCCCTTCTGATCGGTCACCTCGACAAAGGTCTCCGCCACCCGCGCTTTGATCGGCGCGTGCAAATCCACCTGGCGGTTCTCGTAAGCCGAGATGACCGCCTCCGTGCTCTCAAAGATATGCCCCGCCCCCTGCCCCCGGGGATTCTCCTGGGTCATGTAGTAGCAGCCCAGCACAATGTCGTACAGCGGCTGCGCAATCGGGCTGCCGTCCGCCGGCTTGAACAGGTTCAGCGAAGCCAACATCAGCAGCCGCGCCTCGGCCTGGGCGTGCGCCGACAGCGGCACGTGCACCGCCATCTGGTCCCCGTCAAAGTCCGCATTGAAAGCCTGGCAGACCAGCGGGTGCAGCTGTATAGCCTTGCCGTCAATCAGCACCGGCTCAAAGGCCTGAATCCCCAGCCGGTGCAGGGTCGGCGCGCGGTTGAGCAGCACCGGATAGCCCTCGGTCACTTCCTCCAGCGCGTCCCATACCTCAGGCCGCATCCGATCCACCATCCGCTTGGCCGTCTTGATGTTGCTGGTCAGCCCCTGGTCCACCAGCCGGCTCATGACATGCGGCTTGAACAGCTCCAGCGCCATCTCCCGTGGCAGCCCGCACTGATGCAGATGCAGCTCCGGCCCCACCACGATGACCGACCGCCCCGAGTAGTCCACCCGCTTGCCCAGCAGGTTCTTGCGGAAGCGGCCTTCCTTACCCTTGAGCATGTCAGAAAGCGACTTGAGCGGGCGCCGATTAGAGCCCGTCACCGGCCGCCGCCGTCGGCTGTTGTCAATCAGCGCATCTACCGCCTCCTGCAGCAGCCGCCGCTCGTGGTTGATGATCGAATCCGGTGCGTTGATCTCCATAATCCGCCGCAGCCGGTTGTTGCGGTTGATGACGCGCCGGTACAGGTCGTTCAGGTCGGAGGTGGCAAACCGTCCCCCATCCAGCTGGACCATGGGCCGTAGTTCCGGCGGCAACACCGGGACGATGTGCAGCACCATCCACTCCGGCCGGTTCTTGGAGTTGCGAAACGCCTCGGCCACCTTCAGTCGCTTGACCGCCCGCGCCTGCCGGGCCCCGCCGCTTTCCTCAATCTCCTTGCGCAGTTCTCGAACCAGCTCCTCCAGGTCAACCTGGGCCAGCAGTTCCCTAACCGCCTCCGCCCCCAGCCCGGCCCGGAACAGACCGCGGAACTCCGTCCCCAGCCGGCGGGCGCACACCTCGCTCAACTTCTGCAGCCGTCGGTACTCCATCTCCGAGACCAGCTGCTTGACGCTCAGCCCGAACAGCAGCTCCTGGGCCCGCTGCAGTTCCTCTATCTCCCGCGCCGTTACCTCCGTCTGCTGCTGGATGCGCCGGGAGAGTTCCTCCTCCGTCATGACACTCACGGGCGGCTCGCGCCGCACGCCGAACAGCTCCTCGTACTCCTCCGGCTCCTCCTCGCCCGCCTCCATCTGCGCCTGCCGCGCCCGACCCTCCTCATAGCGCTGCCGCAGGTCCTGGATGGCCGCCTCGGCGCTCTGCCGTAGGGCCGCCGTCTCCTCCTCCACCGCCTCGATGATCAGCGCCTGGTTCTCGTCAATCAGCGACCGGTCGACGTGGGTGACGATGTAGGAAGCAAAGTAGACGACCTCCTCCAGCAGACGCGCGGACATGTCCAGCAGTAGGCTGATGGGGCTGGGACTGCCCTTCAGGTACCACGAATGGCAGACCGGCGAGGCCAGCGCGATGTGCCCCAGCCGCTCACGCCGCACCTTGCGCCGCGTGACCTCCACTCCACAGCGGTCGCACACGATCCCCTTGAACTTGATCTTCTTGTACTTCCCGCAGTGGCACTCCCAGTCACGGGAGGGCCCGAAGATCCGCTCACAAAACAGGCCGTCGCGCTCCGGCTTGTAAGTGCGGTAGTTGATGGTCTCCGGCTTCTTCACTTCACCGTGCGACCACTGTTGGATCTCCTCGGGCGAAGCCAGCCCGATGATGATCGCCTCAAAATCTGTAGTGGATACTGCCAAGGTCTCTCGCCTCCGGATATCCGCAAGTCCCCTTCGCTCCGCACCAGGTCACTTCGCCCGCCGCCTCGCACGCGAGCGCCCGCCAACTGAGCGGCAGGATCAGCCTCTGCCGCCGTATGTCTCCGTATCGCTGTTCAGATCCAGCGGACTGCCGTCTCTTCCCTCCACCTCCACCGACAGCGCCAGGCTCTGCATCTCCCGTACGAGAATCTTGAACGATTCCGGGATCCCCGGCTCCTGGATATTCTCATTCTTCACGATAGACTCGTACGTCTGTACCCGCCCCTGCACGTCGTCCGACTTGATGGTCAGCATCTCCTGCAGGGTGTAGGCCGCTCCATAGGCCTCCAACGCCCACACCTCCATCTCTCCAAAGCGCTGCCCACCCATCTGGGCCTTGCCGCCCAGCGGCTGCTGGGTGATCAGCGAATACGGCCCCGTGCAGCGCGCGTGGATCTTGTCCTCCGCCAAATGGTGCAGCTTGAGGATGTACATGTAACCCACCGCCACCGGCTGGTTGAACGGCTCGCCGGTCCGTCCGTCGTAGAGCACCGCCCGCCCCGTCTCCGGGTCGTACTGTGCCTTCTGCTTGGAGATCGCCGCCACTCGGTCCACCAGCGCCTCGGCTTTTGCCCGCCGTTCATGGAGCCGATTCCAGGCCTCTGCCTCAATCGCCAGCCACTCCGCCTTACTGTCCAGCACCTCCTCGGGCAACTCACCCAGCCGCTGCACCAGTTCGTCTCGCAACTGCTTGGTCGTCCACTCCGCTCCCCATCTGTCTCCTGCCTCCGGCAGATGACTCCGCGCGTACTCCCGAAAGGCCGCTCGCTGCATCTCCTCGGCCACCAGTTCCATCCCCGCCTTGATCTCCTCGTGGGAGAAGCTCTCGAAGACCGGCGTCTCAAACCGTTCGCCCAGGTAGTTGGCCACCCATCCCAGGTGCGCCTCCAGAATCTGACCGATGTTCATCCGCGAAGGTACCCCCAGCGGATTGAGACACACGTCTACCGGCGTCCCATCGGCCAGATAGGGCATGTCCTCGATCGGCATGATTCGAGAGATCACGCCCTTGTTGCCGTGGCGGCCGGTGAGCTTGTCTCCCACCGTTACCTTCCGGCGCTGGGCGACGAACACCCGCACCATTTGATTCACGCCCGGCTTGAGTTCGTCCGGCGGCAGTGCCTTCAGAGGCCCGCCGCAGCGCTCACACTCGTGGTGCTCCGGCGCCTTGCCGAACCCAAACTCCGCTCCGCACTCCCGACACTGGTACCGAAACCGGCTGAAAGTCCGCGTCCCGATGACGATCCCCTTCTGCCCGTGCGGTACCCGCAGCGACACGTCGCGCATCTCCTCGGCCTTCTTGCCGAAGATGGCGATGACCAGCTTCTCCTCCGCAGTCAACTCCGAGCGCCCCTTAGGAGCGACCTTGCCGACCAGGATATCCTCCGCGGTGACCTCCGCGCCAATCCGCACTACGCCCTGCTCATCCAGATTGCGCAGCGCATCCTCCCCGACGTTGGGGATGTCGCGTGTGATCTCTTCCGGCCCCAGCTTTGTATCCCGCGCCTCGCACTCATATCGCTCGATGTGCACCGAGCTCAGTACGTCATCGCGCACGATCCGTTCACTGATCAAGACCGCATCCTCGTAGTTGTAGCCCTCAAACGGCAGATAGCAGACCAGCAGATTCTTGCCCAGGGCCAGCTCCCCGTTGCAGGAGGCGCAGCCGTCAATCAGTGTATCCCCGGCCTGCACCCGCTGCCCCGGTAATACCCGCGGATGCTCATTGGCACACGTCCCCATGTTGGTGCGTACGAATTTCTTGAGCCGGTACTCCCTCTCCCCCTGCCGGTCGTAGGCCACCTTGATGTGATCGGCGTCGGCCTCCAGCACCTGCCCGCTGTCTACCGCTACCACCACCGCCTGTGAGTCCACCGCCGAAGACCGCTCCAAACCACTGCCCACCAGCGGCTGCTCCGTCATCAGCAGCGGCACCGCCTGCCGCTGCATATTGGACCCCGCCAGGGCCCGAACCGCGTCATTGTGCTCCAGGAACGGGATCATCGCCGTGGCCACCGAAAAGACCTGCCGCGGCGAAACGTCTACGTAGTCAACCTCCCGGGGCCCCACCTGCGGGAAAGCCCCCCGGTAGCGGCACTGAATGAATTCGTTGGTGAAATGCCCGTCCTTGCTGGTCGGCTCGCTGCTGGAGGCGATCCGGTACTTCTCCTCCTCCTCCGCGCTCAGATACACCACCTCATTGGTGACGCGACCATTCACCACCTTGCGGTACGGAGTCTCAATGAATCCATATTCGTTAAGCCGCGCGTGCAGCGCCAGATAGCCAATCAGGCCAACGTTGGGTCCTTCCGGAGTCTCGATCGGGCAGATGCGTCCGTAGTGGCTGTGGTGAACATCCCGCACTTCCAGCTTCGCGCTCTGCTTGGACAGTCCACCTGGCCCCAGCGCCGACAGCCGCCGCTCGTGCGCCAACTCGGCCAGGGGATTGATCTGGTCCATGAACTGCGACAGTTGACCGCTGCCGAAGAAAGAGTTGATGGCCGCTGCCAGCGGCTTGATCGAGATGACCGTGGCCGGGTTGATGTCGTCCGGGGACAGGCTCGTCATGCGCTCTCGGGCCACCCGCTCCATCCGGAAAAACCCCGTCCGCAGTTGCGCTTGCAGCAGTTCACCCACCGCACGTACCCGCTTGTTCTGCAGGTGATCAATGTCGTCGAGTTCGCCGACCCCATTGATCAGCCCCAGCAGGTACTTGATGATGGCCACAATGTCCCGGCGCGTCAGGCTGCGCTCTTCCAGGTCCAGGGGTAGCCCCAGCTTCTGGCTGACTTTGTAGCGCCCCACCCGCGACAGGTCGTAGCGCTTGATGTCCAGAAAATACGCCTGCATCAGGCTCTCGGCGCTCTCTACCGTCGCCGCGTCGCCCGGCCGGATCTTGGTGTAAAAACGCAGTAGGCCCTCCTTGTTGCTGCTGGCATCGTCCTCCAGCAGCGTGGCGTGGATCTCGAAGGGCACCTCCAGCACCCGCACCAGCTGCCGTCCCATCTGTCGCAGCGTCCGAGCCGCCTTCTCGTTCAGGTACTCGTAGGCCTGTACCACCGTCTCCCCATGCGGGCCCGTGATGGTCTCCAGCGAGTAATAAACCAGGTACCCCTCGCCGCCCGGCATCCCCCGCTCCTCGCTGCGCGTGTAAGACTTGATCAGTTCTTTGATGTCCAGCCGCCGGTGCTCCCCGAAGCACTCCAGGATCTCCTGATTGGTCCCCGTACGCGGCACCGTCAGGCCCTCGCGCTCCTGGCCTTCGTCGAACCAGTCAAAGGCCCGCAGTAGCGTAGTTACCGGGAACCGCCGCGTCTGCCCGATCTTGACCCCGATCGCACCGCTGGCCGCCGTGGCGATCTCCGTCCAGGCCCCCTCCGCCGGGATCACTTGCGCCGAGTACAGCACGCGCCCGGAGTTGTCAATCGCATCGCGGAAGTACGCCCCCGGTGACCGCGAAAGCTGGCTGATGACTACGCGCTCCGCTCCGTTGATGATGAAGGTGCCCCGGTCGGTCATGACCGGTAGCTCGCCTAGGTAAATCTCCTGCTCCTGGATCTCGCCCGTCTCCTTGTTCACCAGGCGTACTTTGGCGTGGATGGGAGCCTCGTAGGTCACGTCCGCTTCCCGACATTCGGCCTCCGTCCGCTTGGGCTCCCCCAGGCGGTAGTCGAGAAACTCCAAGGCCAGGTTGCCCGTATAGTCCTCAATGGGCGAGAAGTGCTGGAAGAGCTCATGCATGCCCCGTTCCAGAAACCACTTGTACGACTCGGTCTGGATCTGCGTGAGATTGGGCAGGGGCAGGATCTCGTGGTACTTGCGGCGCAGCCGCTCCATTACCGCAGCTCGGTCCACCATAGTGAGGCTGCTCTCCTTACAGACGACAGTCACGGGCCTTCCCCGGGCTAAACCCCGGGGAGCCCTCACTCTGTACCGGGCAGGCACAAATACCCCCCACGCACGGTGACAGGGCGAACGCCCGCGGGCTCACGGCCTCCACCGCGTGATTCATGGGGGGTTGGGCTCTTACCTCATGGTATGCTTGTCGTCAGATTCAGTTCGCGAGAAGCCCAATATACAACTTCGTCGCGATCATGTCAAGACCCGCTCTCGGCTTTTTGGGCGGGTGCTTCCATTCCTCTGGCCCTCGGCGCTCCCCCCTTCACTCTCCCAGCGAAGGACCCACAACGGTTACCCCCCACTTGGCCCTCCTTGCCTAGCAGCGTCCCCGCCGCCTAGCCCTCGCAGCAGTCTGACTGCTCCCATCCACCGGGCGTCTCGCCCCTCGTTCGTTGTCAAAACGCTCTGTCCCGGTCAGGACTCTCCGGGCCTCGCGAAGGCCCGCAGACCGTCTCGAGTGCCCTGTCCCATACGTGTACTACTGCACACAGAGCGCGGGAACCTGTCTTCCCGGCTTCATACCCCCCCAGCCCACCCCCTCCCCTTCCGGGAGGGACACAGCGAGTGGAGCGGCGCGGCCGCCCGTGCAGGCGCAAAGCCCGCCTCGCTTACGACGCCTGTTCCCACCACGGCGCACTATCTGCCGGGCTGCTTGAGACTCACCGCCTTCACTCCCCGGGGTACCTCCAGCACCCATCTCGCCCCTGCCCGAGTGATTCTGACTCCCGGCAGCCCCTGCTCGAGCGCCCACTCCCCCGGCGCGGTGATCGTCACCGTCCCGCCGGGGAAAGCCACCATCGGCTGCATCGTCTTGTCCCCGTCAATGACCTTCTCGGGTACCTCCACCGTCAGCGTCTTCTCCCCAACCCGCATGCTGGCCGCAAAGTCTGCAGACAGGCCATACTCCTTGTACCTTACCTCCCCTCTCTCACCCAAAGCCAGTACCAGCCCACTCTTGCGGTCCTGCACCGATCCCGCCGTGCCCCGGAAGGCAGCGCCCTCCCCCTCACCCGTGGCCTCCAGCGCCGAGAGAAAGCCGTAGTCGGTGCCGAACTCCCCGCTCACCTTGATGATCTTGCCCTCGCCCAGGTTCGCGAAGGTCGGGGCCGGCCAGTCCCGCTTGCGAGGGTAGAAGGCCACGAAATAGGCTCCCTCTCCCGGCATCTGCAGGTGCAGCAGGTCCTGCGGTTCGGGGTCCTTAAGCTTGGTGCCCGGGTCCCACATGTAGTTGACCCAGCGCAGGGTATGCCGAGGCGTACCTGACGGCGAGGCGACGTAGTACTCCACGTCCACGTCAAACTGACCGATCGCCGTGAAACGGTCGCCTTTCAACTCCCGTGCGGGGAGGATCTTGACGCCCGGCTTGTTGGCCAGAACAGCCTCCACGTCCTGCACCTGGTCGGGGGTGTCTACGGTCTCCGACACCGTCCACATCTGCCACATGGTCGGCTGGTCGCCCTTGATCGTGTCGCGGATTAGCAGATAGGTAGGCTGCGCCGGGTCCTCGTCCTTGAGGTAGAGCAGTTGCCGCCGCCAGTCCACGGGCGGCTGACCTGCTTTGGGCACCGGCGGCCATTCCGGCAGCGTCGTGTCGAAGTTGAGCATGTTCGGGTAGGGATAGTGCAGCCCCACGTCCGCCGCCGCGTAGTCCTGCCGCGGCAGCGCCGCGAAGCGGCTGATGTTGGCCCACCCCTCCCGTCCGCCAAACTGCCCCGGCGTGGCCTCCGGCCAGCGGAAGCCCACCGCCACCTTCGGGCCACCGTACCCGGAGCAGGCCTGCCGCTCCTCCGGGGTCCCCACCCCCCGGGCCAGCGTTACGTGGCAGGTCAGCAATTCATCGGCCTGCCACTGGTAGGAGCCCACGAACGACCCGGCCACCGGCTTGCCGTAGGCGAAGATCGAGGGGATCGAGCCTATCTGGGAGGGGTAGCCGTCAATGTACAGCTGCACCTGGCTCTCGTCCGGCGTGCCCAACCCGTGGCGCAGGACCGCGCCCGCTCGCGGGAACACCTCCGAGGTCCACGCGGGGACCTTGGCCGGCAGCCGCTTGTCGCAGTACACATACTCAAAACCGCTACCGCTGCTGAACTGGAAGCTGGCCCCCTGCTCCAGCCAGGCCCATTGCTGCACAGCCGCATACTCCGGATCGGTCCTGTGCATGAACCGCGCCATCACTCCGCAGTCGGCCAGCGGAGAGGTAAGCGGATCGCGACTGTAGGCCGGCAGGTACCGCCGATTCGGCTTGTTGTCTCGGTTGTTGTACGCACCCCGCGGACGGGGGTCCCGCGGCGTCATCAGCTTCCCGTAAAACTCCATCATGCGCTTGATGCGCGGATCGTTGGAGTAGTCGTGCAGGCCGCCGTTCGTGGAGACAATCGCAAAGACCAGGACCGGAGCCACCGGACCGTGCCGGCCGATCGGCTCGACCGTCTCCCCGGCCGGCCCCACGCTGTAGTCCAGCATCTGCTCCATCATCACCGAGGCCTTGCGGTACCACTCCTTGGCCATCGGGTGTTCCGGAAGGGCACAGGCCAGCAACCCACGGCTCAGCTCCCACACTTGCGTCATGTTGAAGTTGCCCGAGCAGTACCCCCGCTCCAAGTCCCACACCGCCGGATCAGCCAGGCGGTATCCGTAGTAGGCCATCTGCGCCCGCAAAGGCCAGCGCTCCTCGTCCGTCAGCAAGGGGCTATCCACCACCGCGTCGTACAGAAAGGTGACGGCGGCACCCCCTATCCCGAACTGCGTGGGCGACAGTTCCGCCGCCATATACTGGCGCGTCTGCTCTACCAGGTGGGTCTTGGCTGCCACGGCCGGATCGCCGCTGAGCAGGTAGGCGCCAGCCGAGCTCCAGTTGCCGGCCAGCTCGTTCACCAGCGCCGGATCGGCGTCGCGGCGATCCCAGAAGGCCTGCAACTCCTCCCGGTTCACGAACAGTCGCGGGTGCTTGCCTTCGTCCCCCGGCCACTCCAACACCATGTCCTTGACCTCATTCAACCGGTAGCTCAGCGTCGGGCGCGTCTCCGGAGTAGGGCCGGTCGTCATGTTCTTCCAATCGGGGGAGGAGAAACACTCGCTGACCAGCCATCTGCGCTCCCCCTGCGCCGCGTTGACCTGCAGCAGGATCTCGCCGTTGGGGGCTTTGGTGACCGGCAGGAGCTTGTGTGCCCAGGGCACCCAGACCCCCTCGGCCGGGTCAGGCGACACCTCCGGACTCAGTTGCTCTGCGATCGGTTTCGGCTCCACCCACGCGCCGGGGTCCACACTGTGGATCTGCAGCTCCCGCTCCGTGTTCTCCAGCTTCAGGCGAATGGTGCGCTGCGTCCAGGCCCCAAACCAGTCCTCCCAAGGAGTGAGCGAGGTCACGATGTCGTAGCCGGCCTGTCCTGCCCGAGTCCAGATGTTCCTCTCCTCCGGCCCCACGTAGTCCTGGAGCGGAATATCCTGCCACTCCCGCGCCCAGCCCCCCGTCCGATATCCCTTGCTGAACTGGGGGCGGTCCAGCCACCCCTCATTCTGCACACAGAAACTCAACGGCGGCAGCCCGCGGCTCAGCACCAGATGGATCCCATCCTCCGGCTGGTCCTGCTTGACCTTCGTCTCGCAGCGCATGGTGTTGTCGCCCGCCGCGATCTGTAGGCTCAGGTCAAAGGTGTTCCCATTCTCGTAGACATAGCGCACCGCCACCCGCGCCAAGACCGGCCCGCGGTCCGTGAGTGTCGCCGCGTAGGCCTTGATCTTCCCCGGCCCATACATCTCGCTCCCGCCAAACCAGGTACCGTCCGCCAGGCGCATTCCCAGCACCGGCCCCGGCACCTCGGACGCTGCCACCGGCACCGCATAGGTCTGCTCCCCTAGGAGCAGACGCGCGCCAAACTGCTTGGTGGTAACCGTCACCTGACCGCGTCCGCGCAGGACACTGAGATCGGTGGCCGCACCGGCGGCCGTCGCCGGCTTGTCCCCGTAGCGCACCGTATAGACATTGGTCGTCAGTGCGTCCAGGTTAGCGACAAACGCCAGCTTCGCTGTCTTGACCGACTGGGTTCCCGGCCACAACTCCACGTCAAACAGCTGCACCGGCATCGCCTGGCCCAGCGGATCGGTCAACGTCACCGAATCCGGGTGGCAGGCGCCTTCCGGCGCTGCAAAGGGATAGAAGAGCAGTTCGTTGGTCCACTGCCGATCAATGTAATCGCGCAGGACGATCTTCGTCTCGCCCGCCCAGGCCCCGGCCGTGGCCGTCACCACCACCGCCGTGCACAGCGCCGCGCCAATCATCAGGTATCTCATAGTTACGCTCCTTGTCCGGATCCTGTCCGCCGCACCCGGCTCCGGGCGGTCTGCTCTCGCCGGGAGCGCTGTTGAGATCGGGCGAAAGAAGGGACGGCCGCGTCTCGCCCGCGCTCCACCAACCCCTGTATCCGCGCTTCCCGCTGCGGTATAGAAAGCTCACCCCAAGGAAAGGTTCCTCTCCGACACAGCCTGTTTCTCGCGCTCACTTGGGGCGCACGGTAAAACCACGGCTCCCGGGGGGCAGAGTCAGGGTCACTTCCCGGCCCTGCTGGGAGACAGCCGGCGACTTGCCGTCGAGCGTCACCACTGCCTCTCCGTACGCCGGCGGCAGGCTCAGCACCACTATCTGCGCCGCTTCGCCACTACTCTCCCCGGTCACCTCCCGGCCCCTAATCTCCACTGCCACAGGACCGCTGCCCCTCAGTTCCCAATCGCCCCATGCCGCTTGCCCTGCCTTGACCAGCGCCAGCCGCAGGCTTCCGTCGTTGTACCGCCGCGCGAAAGCCATCTCCCCCGCCAGCCGAACCTCGCCCTCGTTCACCTCCGTTGGCTTCCCCGGCGAGAGCAGGACTACATCCACTCCCTCCATATGCCCGACCCGCACTGCCGCTCCCTGGGCCAACGAGGTCACCTCCGCCGGTCCCTGCCCCGCCGCCCGCGGGTAGAGCACGGTGAAAAAGTCCTCGGCTGAGCCCATCTTCCTCAGGTGCATGCCGTGCTGCTCAAAGTCGAAGCTCGCCCACACGTACAGCCAATTCTTGTTCATCTCATAGTAATCTGTCTCCACTTCGAGCCGGGCCGGGGACAAGACATGCACGTCGAGATCCACGCCAAACTGCCCGGGAAAGTGCACCATCTTCTCGGACACTGCCGGCGCTTTGCTCAGGCACCACAGATGCCAGTAGAACTCCTGACCGGCCTGGCCGTCTACGGTGCGATCGCGGATTACCACATACGTGGCTCCCAGCGCCTCCTGGGACTTGACGAACAGGACGTGGCGGTGGTCCTCCTGGTTGCCCCTGCCCTTGGACAAGCCGTAGGAATAGCCTAGGGTGCGCTGCAGCATCCGCGCCTCGCCGTAAGCCCCCGCATCCCAGTTAGGTCCCCAGCGCATCGGGCTGCGAGGTGGATCGAAGCTCACCAGATTGTGGTACCAGGTGTCCTCAGCGCGACCCAGTCCGGACGGCCCCCGATTGTCGTAGCCCGGGTCAAGACACAGCGGCGCTCCCTTGGCGTAGTAGATGACCGAGTTCACGTCGTTGTGGTAATGCCCGAAGTTGGGGCCGGTACGGTGGCAAAGGTAGCTGGCCTGCGCATCGGTCCATGAGGTGCGCATGACGCTGCCAAAGCCTGGAAAACCCCGGGAAACCTCCTCCGGCGGCGCTGCGGGCAGTTCCGGGTTGACTACTGCCATCGTCATCCCGCCAATGAAACCGGAAGAAGCGTTTCCGGGATGGTAGGCATCCACCCCCACGTACTCCCCTTGCTGCTTCCAGAAGAATTGCTGGCGTGCGCTGAAGGCGGGGTCGGTCTGCGCTGTGGCTGCGGCCATCCAGCCGTTGAAGGGGGTGAGAAAACCCGGGAACCCATCCCCCAGCGGCGGTAGCGTCATCGGCGCCGGCAGCGGGCTCCCCGGCTTGGGCGGGAAACGAGAGTCCGGCGGGGTCAGCAGGAAGCCATAGTAGTCCATCAACGCCTGGAATTGCGGGTCGGCGAAGTAGTCACGTCCCGTGGCGTTGCGCAAAGCCTGCGCCAGCAGCAGCATGCCCGACAGAGACACGGCCTGATAACCCGGGTTCTCTATCCACGCGCCTCCCGGGGATACCCACTCCCGCAGCTCGTGCCGGAACTCCTTCTCGGCTTCCTTCAACCACGACTCCGAGTCGGGGTGTCCGTGGAGATACAGTGCCAGGATGCCCTGGGACAAGCGTATGCTGCTGGTCATATTGGGATTGGCGGAGCACAAGCCACGCTCGTTATTCCAGAAGTCCGGGTGAGCGTAGACGTGCACAGCAAAGACGAGCGCGTGGCCGACCTCTTGCTGTTCCTCTGCGGTCAGCAACCCCGTATCCGCGATCAGCTCGGCATAGAGCATGGCGCCGATCCCTTGAGGGGTGAACCAAGGGCCGTACCCGCCTAGGCATCGTCGCGCCGGGTTTTCAAGAAAGGTGTCCAGAATCTCCTGAGTGGCCCCCTTCACCGCAGCAGCCATCATGCGGCCATACTCCGGCCGCCCAGTGGCCAGGTAGGCCTGCGGCACCGCGCCGGCCAGATTCGCTTTGACAAACACGTTATCGTAGAAGCTGCGCCAGCCCTCCGTCTCCAGGCGCTTCTCGCCTCTCTGCGCCGCGATCTGACTCTCCGCATGTTCTGTGTGCAACCTAAAGCTGGTGTTCTGGGTCGCGATCCGGCGCACCCGCTGAATATCCTCCCGGTTGAAGATTAGGAAGGGGCGCTGCTGCGCGGTGGGAGAAGCAGTGTAGTCGAAACCGTAGTCCTTTACCTCGTCCAGAGGAAACTCACTGTACTTGATGAGCTGATGGCGCAGCCGTGCTCGCGCGGCGTCTGGGACTACATGCTCAGCCACCGTGCCGACCGTCAAGGCCCACTCCCGATGCAGGGGCACGAGCGAGGGGTCACCGTCTGGCTCCGTGCGTCGCGCAGCCGACAGCCCCAGACGCACCTCGAGGCGTCCACCCGGCCCGGCCGTGAGGGGGATGGCCGTGCGCGCAAAGCCCTCCCACTGGTCGGGCGACCAGCGATGCGGGCGCAGCGCCAGCATACCGACGAAGGAATCTGAGCCCTCCCGGAAGACTCCGGCCCACGCGGCGATATCTGGGTCCCACCAGAAGCTCCACGGACGCAGAGTACAGACCACCGTGTCCCGGTCCTGGGGAAGGGGCCCCGGCTGCAGGCCCTTGGTCGGCTCACGCCAGTAGTTGCTACACCAGTACACCCGATCTGCTCCGAGCCCCGGCTGGAAGGAGAACCGGAACGCCGTCTGGGGCGAATCCACGTCCGAGTCGTCGGTGAACAGCGCGCAGTCCTGTCGGTGCCCCAGCGCGACGTCCGCCTGGTAGAACCGCCCGTCGGTGAAAGTCAGCCGGTAGCGCACCGTCACCCGCACCGGCCCCTCCTCCACGACGCTACTCGTCGCCTCCTTGACCTGTAGCGCCTCGCCCTCGTTGACCCAGGTCCCTCCGCCCAGCCAGGTGTCGCTGTCGGCCTGAGCCACCGCCAGCAGCGGGGCGGGGACCGCGGTCAGATCCACCGGCTGCGCCAGCTTGCCGGGCAGGAGCGGCAGGCGCAGCGCCATCATCTGATTGCGCAGAATCAGCTCCCCTGCCCGGCGCTCCAGCCGCAGGCGCGTCGCCATCGGCCGCCCTTCCACCAGGTGGAGTCTCAATTCCCCCCGCGGCGGCAGGCTGACCACCGTCCAGACGGTGCCAGTAACCTTCCCTCCCTTCAGCGCCAGTCCGCTGACCTGGCAGGGATACGGCTTCCCCTGCTCATCGGCCAGGGCCAGGGTAGCCGGCAGCGCCTGCGCCGGGTAAGAGATCGGGAAGTGCACGATCTCGTCGGTCCACTGATGCTGCAGGTAGTCCTTCACCGTGAAGGTCTGCAGCGGCGGCGCGGCCGCCCCAGGGCCGGCCAGCAGTCCCAGAAAGGCGAGACACATCAGCGATCGAAGCATGGTGGCTCTCCTCATCTCCCGGATTGGTCTCAACGGCTCTCGGAGGAAGAAGTACAGGTTAAACAGGCGCTTGCGCTACACAGTAGCCGAGTCTGCTATCGGGCGTCAATGCTCAGCGCCGCTGAGGTCGCCCGCCTCGCCTACAATGGTCCTGACCCCGTAGATCGGACCGGCCAGTCGCTCCAGCCCCGGCAGCGCCAGCAGGAAGACCGCCGCCGCCAGCAGGCACGCCGCCCCGCTTAGCGTGACCGTGCTCTGCGCGCCCAGGTGCTGCCCCAGACTGCCTGCCAGCAAGCTGCCGAAGGGGGCGGTTCCGGCGAAAGTCACCACGTAGAACGACATCACCCTCCCCCGCTTGTCATCCTCCACCAGGGTCTGCAGGATGGTATTACTGGACGCCATCTGAACCATCATTCCCAGGCCTGCCACCACCAGCAGCCCCAGACCTAGCGGCAGATAGTCGGTGAGCGAAAAGCCGGCCAGGCTCACCCCGAACAGGGCGGTGGCGATGGTGATTACTCGCCCTAGCCCCACTACCGTCCGCCGGGAAGCCAAATAGGCCGCCCCGAGCAGCGCCCCGATCCCCGGCGCGGCGATCAGATACCCCAGCGTGCGGGCGTCGCCGTGGAACACGCGGGTGGCAAAGACCGGCATCAGCACCGTGTAGGGCATCCCCACGAGACTGGTCCAACCCACCAGCAGCAGTACCGCCCGCAAGGGCGCAAAGCCAAAGGCATGGCGGAAGCCGTCACTGAGCTCCAGCCACACATGACGCCGGGCCCGCGGCTCGTGCGGCGCCACCCGCATGGCCAGCAAGGCGATCAGCACCGGCACGAAGCTGAGGCCGTTGATCAGAAAGCAGATTCCAGTACCGACCGCCGCCACCAGGGCTCCGGCCAGGGTCGGTCCGATGAGACGGGCGGCGTTGAACAGGGAGGAGTTCAGGGCGATGGCGTTGCTCAGGTCCTCCCGGCGCTCCACCATCTCGACCACGAAAGACTGCCGCGCGGGCATGTCAAAGGCGTTCACCAGTCCCAGAAAAGTACTGAGAATGATCAGCAGCACCGTGGCGTTCTGCGCCGTGATCAGGTGCGTGAGCACCAGACCGGACAGGAGCAGGGCCTGGAGCATGGCCAGGACCTGGGTGATCACGATAACCCGGTGCTTGGGCCAGCGGTCAATCAGCACCCCGGCGACCGGCGAGACGAGCAGCGTCGGGAGCATGCTGAGAAAGCCGATGAACCCCAGCAGGAAGGCCGACCCGGTCAGGTCGTAGATCAGCCAGGACATGGCCACCCGCTGCATCCACGTGCCGATGAGCGAGAGGCCCTGCCCGAGGAAAAAGAGCCGGTAGTTGCGCGACCGCAGGGCCCGCAGGACGAACCTCAGCCCGCGGTCGGAGTACGGATAGGGCGATGCCATGATAAGGTATGGAGCTGGGCGGCTAATCCGCCCGCCGGGCATGTTTCACGTGAAACACCTGTTTCACGTGAAACAATTCGGTATCTACATAAGTATCAAGTGTATGATTATCCTGGTTGTTCTCTCTCGCCCGCAGCCGTCAATGCCCGCATTCGTCAATCATGAGCAGAATCGTCGACACGAAGAGCAATAACCCCAGCAGCCGCAGGAGACAGGAGGTCAGGGGCCGCAGGGCGCGCCAAAGAAGGCGCGCCAACTCCCGAGGGGTGGGCGCGGGCTTCTCTTGACGGGGCTTGCCGGATGACGAAGACATGACAGTCACTCCAGAGGCCAGGTGGGGATGGTCTCGTCAATCTGCCGCATGATCTCCCGCGTCTCGCGGAGGGCCAGGACGACGCGCTGGTAGTGGCGGATGTCTTCCCAGGTGAGGGCGCGGCCCTTGCGGTCTTTGAGCCACTTTTCACAAACCTGGTAGCCGCCGATATGGAACTCCCAGACCTCCGGTTCGACGCCCGCGAAATACTGGGTCTTGTTGAGGTAGACGCGGGCCGGGGAGGACTCACCCCCCTGCCCCCCTCTCTCGGGGAGAGAGGGGGGAGCGGAGGACTCACCCTCGTCCCCCCCTTCCTCGGGGAGGGAGAGAGAAGGCGCTTAGGTCTCGGTCAGGCGCTTGAAGTTCATGAGCACCTGCAGGCCGACGTCCTGGCTCTTCTCCGGGTGGTACTGGCAAGCGAAGACGTTGTCCCGCCAGATCGCCGAACAGAACTCGTAGCCGTAGTCGGTGGTCGTGGCGATCAGGCTCGGGTCGTCCGGGACCACGTAGTAGGAATGGACAAAGTAGAACCAGGAGCCGTCGGGGAGGCCCGCCAGGTGGGGGGCGGGCAGGCTGGAAGCCTGCCCCACGTGGAGGCGGATCTGGTTCCAGCCGATCTGGGGGATCTTCAGGTCGTGCCGGAAGCGCTCCACGCGCCCGGGGAAGAGGCTCAGGCCGGGGCGGGTGCCCTCCTCGGAACGCTCAAAGAGCATCTGCAGGCCGAGGCAAATGCCCAGGAAGGGCTTGCCCGCAGCGATGAGGTCCCTCAACGGGTCGACCAGACCGTGCTCCTCCAGGCCGCCGATGCAGTCGTCCCAGGCGCCCACGCCGGGGAGGACCAGGCCGGCGGCGCTCTCCAGCACGCGGGGCCGGTCGGTGATGGTCACCTCGCAGCCAACCGCGCGGAGGGCTTTCTCCACGCTGCCCAGGTTGCCCATGCCGTAGTCAATCAGTGCGATCACAGGGAAGTCACCTCAGCGCGCCCGGCGGGCGCCGGTTGCCACGGGAAGCAGTATAGCATATGCGGGCGGAAGAAGTCAGGGCGGGGTTTTCTCGCGGAGGGATTTGGGTTAGAATAGTAGGGAAAGGAAGACACCATGAGCCGGGCCCGCATTGCCATCCCCCAGGAGCGGTTGGCCGACTTCTGCCGCAGGAACCAGATCCGGCGGCTGTTGCTGTTCGGCTCGGTGCTGCGCGACGATTTCACCCCGGAGAGCGACGTGGATGTGCTGGTGGAGTTTGAGGCGGAAGCGCGGGTCAGTCTGCTGCGGCTCGTGCGGGTGGAACGCGAGATGGGGGAGTTGCTGGGCCGCAAAGTAGACCTGGTCTGCCGCGAGGACCTGGACAAGTACATCCGAGATGAGGTGTTTGCGGAGGAGGAGATGGTGTATGTCGCGGAGTGACGCGACTGAGCCGCCGGTGGCGGCGGCGCGGCAGCGGGCAATTGTCGCCTAACGCACGGGAGGACGAAAGGTTGAACCACGATCTCAGCAATCTCACCGCGGAGGAGATAGAGAACGTCGAGAGACTGACACTGCGCTGGATATGCCAAGCGCTCGTGGACTTCGGGAGTCAGCCCTGGGAGATATTCGCCCAGTCGCCGGACAAGCCAGGGGACATTGCCGAGGATATTACCAGGGAGGCCCTCGACTCATTGCCCGGCTACAACATCCGGCAACGCATCCTGGGCACCGTTGACTACAGAAAGGCGCGCTACATCATTCTGCCGGATACCACGCTCCGGCAGGCACTGTTCGTGGACTCCAAGGCTGAGAAGACAGGGCACACGGCGACGCTGCAGATGTCGCAGATTTCCCTCACTGTCCGACAACGACGCGCCGGAGACGAGATCGCTGAGCGAGGCTCGCTCCCGACCGTCTTGGCGGTCGGTGCCGAGCAGTACCTCGTTACCACGATGTTACTGCACTTCGGCTACGAGCAGCGGGATAACGAGCACCGTCTCGAGTGCATCAAGGTTTGTGCCATTCCCAATGGTGCATTACAGGAGACCTACAACCCTTCGCCGGACGACACGATCTGGTTGGTCGGGCGCAACGCTCCCAGTCTCGGGGAAGATTTCCGCGTGCGTTTGAGCTTTTCACGCCTGCGTGGCAAGGCGCGCTGGCGGGTGCAACAGGCCAACTACGAGCCTCGGTCCGGCGCTCTTGTCTTCAACTGGGAGGAATGAGGATGAGTGACTTCATACCCACGGATGTCATCGTTCTCGGCGACGCCCGGGAACAAATGGCGCGAATCCGTCCCGGCTCAGTTGCGTGCAGCATCTGGTCTCCTCCCTATCATGTGGGCAAGCAGTATGAGGATGGAATGTCGCTGGACGAGTGGAAGAGCCTGCTCCGGGAGGTCATCGCGCTCCACGCGATAGTGCTTAAGCCCGGCGGGTTCATGGTCATCAACATAGCGGATAAGCTGTGCTTCAAGGATCCCTCCATGCCGCGCATCATGGCCGAGAATGTGGCGCGCAAGCGGGCCGACATCACGAGAGAGATGGTCGCAGCAGCCTGGGCGGCGCACCCAGACTACAATCGGTACCAGATAGCCGAGTTGCTGGGGTGCAGCGAACAGACAGTGCAGCGAAGAATAGAGGGGAACAACGTTCGCGGCGGCAAGTACGCCACTCAGACTCGTGTGTTCTTGGTGGGCGGTCTCTTGGAGGAAATGGGTCTTCGTAGCTCCCTGTACCTGTACGACCGCCGCATCTGGGTCAAGGATGCGGCCTGGGAGAACTCACGATGGCATTCCCTGTCATATCGCGCAGTTGACGAGTTCGAGTACATCTACATTTTCTGGAAGCCGGGGCCTATCTTGTACGACCGCAGCAAGTTGACTCGCGAGGAGTGGGTGGAGTGGGGCTCAAGGGGGGTGTGGCACATCCCGTCCGTCAGAGCCAATGACCGGCACGAGGCCATGTTCCCGCTGGAGCTGCCCACCCGTGTGATCCGGCTACTCACTGAGCCCGGCGACCTAGTGCTCGACCCCTTTGTCGGGAGCGGTACCACAGCGGTAGCGGCCATCAACACGGGAAGGCGCTTCCTAGGCATCGACAAGGAGGCCAAGTACGTGGAAATGGCCAAGAAGGCGGCTGCAGATGCTCAGCGCCAACTGCTTCCCACTGAGGAGCGGTTACGGCTACCGCAGGCACCGGGATCACGGCCTGCCCGACAACTGCGCATTGGCGCGGTGGACGAGTACGGCAGGCTGCCTCTGCAGCCGGTTGATTAGGATCACTGGTACATGCCCAATCCCTTCTCCCTCCAATCCAAGACCTCCCTCATCACCGGCGGGGCGCAGGGGCTAGGGGAGGCCCTGGCTGAGCGCCTGGCCGCCGAAGGCGCCGCGGTCGCCGTGGCCGACCTGCAGGGCGAGGCCGCCGTGGCCCTGGCCGAGCGCCTGGCGGCGCAGTACCAGGTGCCGACCGTGGGCCTGGCGATGGATGTCACCGACGAGGCTTCCGTTGCGGCCGGCTTCGACGCGGCCGTGGAGCAGTTCGGCCGGCTGGACATCTGCGTCTCCAATGCGGGGATCCTCAAGTCCGGGCCCATCACCGAGTTCGAGGTGGCCGTCTGGCGGCAGGTGATCGAGGTCAACCTGGTCGGTTACATGATCACCGCCAAGCAGGCGGTGCGGGTGATGCTGCCGCAGGGGAAGGGCTCCATCATCCAGATCAACTCGAAATCGGGGAAGAAGGGCAGCGCGAAGAACAGCGCCTATGCGGCGGGGAAGTTCGGCGGGATCGGGCTGACCCAGTCGCTGGCGCTGGAGCTGGCCGAGGCAGGCATCCGCGTCAATGCCATCTGCCCCGGCAACCTGCTGGACTCGCCGCTGTGGGTCAACAGCCTGTATGCGCAATATGCGAAGCGCTGGGGGATCAGCGAGGAGCAGGTGCGGCAGAAGTACATTGACCAGGTGCCGATGAAGCGCGGCTGTACCTATGAGGACGTGGCCAATGTGATGGTCTTTCTGGCCTCGGACGGGTCGTCGTACATGACAGGCCAGGCCATCAACGTCACCGGCGGGCAGGAGATGCACTAGGGAGAGCCGAACGGCGGCGGGACGGCGCGGAAGGCGGGCTTAGAAAGCCCGCCCCAGGTGGACTATAGTTGGGGAGGGCGGCTCGTTGCGACGAGGCAAAGGGTCGGCACAAGGCGTGTTGGCGGCGGCGGCGATCGGCGGCGCTTTCCTGTTGGCTGTGTTGCTGGCGGCCGTTATCGGGTATGGACAGCCCTCCAAGGCGCTACTGCTGAGCTTGGTCATTGGCGCGACCATCGCTTCCGCCGCCTCGCTCGAGATCGGCGTCTCGCTGTTGCTGGTGCTCGCCTTCTTGGACGGGTTCATCAAGGGTCTGGACCCCTCGAAGCTGTCGGTCTTCGTGAAGGACTTTTTCCTGCTGATTGCGCTGGGACGCTGGGGCTGGGAGAATCTGCTGCGGCGCAATTGGCCGGCGCTGCGAATGCCGGTGACCGTTCCCGCAGCGCTGTTCGTTGTCTATACGCTGATGCAGATGTTCAACACGGCCACGGCCGATTGGCGGGTGGCCCTGGCCGGGCTGCGCACCTGGATCGTGTGGATTCCGGTGGCTTACGTGGTGTATGACGTGGCCCGCAGCCGGCTTCACGTGCAGCGTCTGATGCTCCTCGTAATCATCACGGCTTTTGTGACCGGTTTGTACGGCATGATTCAGTACCGCATCGGGTTCCAGCACCTCCTGGCTCTGGGGCCGGGCTTCGAGTTTTATGCACGACGTTTCGGGGCGCCCGGTGAGACGGTGCGGGCGACCTCCACCTTCGTCAGCCCCGGCGCGCTGGGGGCCGCCATGTCTCTGTCGGTGGTCATCGCCCTGGCGGGTGCCGTGTTCCTGCCCACGCGCGGCCTCAAGGCGTTATCCACCACCACCGCTGCGGTCTGTCTGGTGGGGCTCGGGGCCAGCGCGAGCCGGGCCCCCTTGCTGGGACTGGTAGCGGGAGGCATCACGCTGCTGGTACTGATGCGCCGCCCCCGCGTGCTGGCCATGATCCTGCTTGCTGCCGTGGTCTTCCTGTGGCTGGCCAGCAGCTTCGCCGGGGGGGCCTTCGCCCGGCGCTACAACCGGGAGATGCTGGCGCCGGAGGGGATGGTTCACCGCGTTATGATCCCCTTCCGGCACGGCTGGGACTCACTGCAGGAGCACCCGCTGGGGGTAGGCGTAGCGACGGGCCGCGGGATTGGTCGCGGGGCTGATGCTCTGGGGGCGAGCTACTTCCGGGTGGGTGAGGCGGGCGGCTTTGTGGAGAACGAATACGGCCGGGTCCTACGCGAGTTGGGCTTCCCCGGTATCTTCCTGTTTCTCTGGATGCTCTATCGGGTGATCAAGGGCAACATCGTCACCTACCGCACTTGCCGCACGACCGCTTATCGGGCGGTGGCCGCCGCCTGTGTGAGCGTGACCGTGTCCATCATCTTCCAGTTGGCGGTGGGCAGCGCCCTGTACCTGGCTCCGGGCGGGCTGCTGTTCTGGGCTTTCTATGCCGTAAGCCAGCGACTGCCGGAGCTGGAGGCGGCGGAGCTGACTGCGGCCCAGGCTTTCCCGCCGCGGGCGGCAGGGCGCGCTTCGGTCGCTCCGATCCCGGCCAAATGACCAACGACTCAGCTCTTCGGCGGTTGCGGGTGGCACTCATCGCCGAGCATGTGCATCGGCGGGGCGGGCAGGAGCGCGTGACGGCGGAGTTGATCGCCCGCCTCAGCCGACGACACGACGTCAGCCTCTACTGCTACAGCGCGGAGGATCTGCCGCCGGAGACTACCGTGCATCGGCTGTGGGGCCCCAAGCGTTCGGCGACGCTACAAGCCCTGCTCATCCCGCTGCTCTCCTCCCTGGCGGTACGGCCGCGCGACTACGACGTGGTGGTGTCCCAGGGGGGGAATGCCCTGCGACAGAACTTCGTGCTGGCCCACACCTGCCACGCCGCGCGGCGGCGTGCCGCCGCCCGTCCCCATCCGCAACAGCCTCGCGAGTCTCGGCCCTGGCCGACACTGCAGTATCTGCGCAACCTGTGGGCCTCGGCTATGGAGGGGCGGGCGGTACGCCGGTGCGCGGGACGGGTTATCGCGGTCTCCTCTGCCCTAGCCCGGGCCTTAGCCGCCGAGCACGGGGTGCGTCGAGAGGACATCCTGGTCGCCCCCAACGGCGTGGACCACGAGCTGTTCAATCCCGAGAACTGCGCGGCGGTGCGGGAGGAGATGCGAGAAGAACTGGGGCTGGGCGCGGGAGAGTTCACTATCCTCTTCGTGGGAGGGATGTGGGCGGAGAAGGGCTTGTCTCTGCTGGTCTGGGCGCTGGCCCGCCTGGAGACGCCCGCACGGCTGGTGGTGGTAGGCAAGGGCGACGTCGCCGCGCTGGCGGCTCTGGCCGAGCAGGCCGGGGTGGCCGACCGCGTGCTGGCGGTGGGGCCACAGGCGGACGTGCACCGCTACTATGCGGCGGCCGACTGCTTTGCCCTGCCTTCGGAGGCCGAGGGCTTCGGGCTGGTGCTGGCGGAGGCGGCCGCCTGTGGGCTGCCGCTGGTGGCCACGCCGGTGGGGATCGCCCCGGAGCTGATCAAGGACGGCGCCAGCGGATATCTGGTAACTCGGGACCCGCGGCAGATCGCGCAGCGTCTGGAACTGCTGGCGAGCGACCCCGCCTTACGCACGAGCATGGGGCAGGAGGCACGACGTCGCAGTCTCCCCCTAACCTGGGATAACCAGGCAGCAGAGATCGAGCGGTTCTTTCTGGAGCGGGCAGGATGGGGAGCTCTCCCTGGAGGCAACGAAGTCTCGCCGGTGCCGGGGCAAGATTCCCGTTTGCGGGTCGCGGTTATCAGCCATTCCTGCGTGGTAGACGTCAACCAGCGCCTGTACGCAGACCTGGCCCAGAGCCACCCCGAGGTGGAATTGCTGCTGATCGCCCCCGACTTTTGGTGGAACCGACTCAGTGGGGGGCGAGTCTTCTCCGTACTGCCGGAAGCGGCAGAGTTCGCCCAGGCCCTGCCCGTCAGGCTAAGCGGTCAGATGCATCTACACTGGTATCCCCGTCGTCGCCTGGAACCGCTGCTCGCGGCCTTCGCCCCGCAAGTGGTCTTGCTCGATGAGGAGCCCTACTCCCTGGCGGCCTTCCAGGGCGCGCGCCTGGGGCGGTCGGTGGGCGCCCGGGTCTTGTTGTATACCAAGCAGAACCTGTACCGGGCCTATCCCCCGCCTTTCGCGTGGTTGCAGAGGTGGGTGCTGCGGCACGCGGCCGGGATGTTAGCGGTAAGTCCCGAGTGCGAACAGGTCCTGCGCCGTCGCGGGTACCGGGGGCCAATCCGCCTGCTGCCGCACGGCGTGGACACGACCGCCTTCGCGCCCGGCTCCGCGGAGCAAGTACGGCGGCAGTTAGACTTGCCGGAGCTAGTCATCGGCTATGCGGGCAGACTGGAGGAACGCAAGGGGGTGCGCGACCTGCTGGAGGCGGCCCGCCTGCTCCGGCAGACGCGGGGGGACAGCTTCGGCCTGCTGATCGTCGGCGACGGTCCTCTGCGGGCTGAAGCGGAGGCGTTCACGGCCACCCATCTGGGCCCCGGCCAGGCCCGGCACCTGGGCTTTGTCTCGCACCAGGACATGCCGCAATACATCCGGGCTATGGATATCCTGGCGCTGCCCTCTCGCACGACGGCCCACTGGAAGGAACAGTTCGGGCGCGTACTGCTGGAGGCGCTGGCTTGCGAGGTGCCGGTAGTGGGCTCCGACTCCGGGTACATCCCGGACCTGATCCGGGAGACCGGCGGGGGCCTGGTCTTCCCCGAGGGGGAGGCGGAGGCGCTGGCGGCGCGGCTGACTGAGTTGCTGGATAATCCCGAGCGGAGGCAAGCACTCGGCCGGCGAGGACGCGAGGTGGTGGAGAGGGAGTACAGTACCGAGCGAGTGGCTGAGAGGCTGTATGAGGCCTTGCTGGAGGGCGGCTGAGCATCGAGGACGCTTCACACCGGACCCCCCGGCGAGGCAGGAGGGAATGCCGTATCCCCGGTCCCGAAAGGTGCTCTCAGCCGACCCTGACCCCCGCCAGTTGGGCGCCTCGCGAGGCGGTCATCGCGCCGATGGCGGCCAGCACCAACAGTATGACCAGCTTCAGCACGTATGAACTTATAACGTGCAGGAGAGTGGGGCTGCCCTGAGGAGAGGGTTTGGCTTCTGCGACCGGGGAGGGCTTCTCCCCCGTCTTGCCGGTAGAAGACGCCGCTGGGTTCGCCGCCGGAGCGGTCATCTGCACGGAGCGGATCGCCTCATCCACCCCCTGGAGCATGGTATAACCGGCATAGAAGGCGGCCAGCATCAGGGCGACGCCCAAGGCAAAGACGAGCAGGCCCACCGCATAGTTGGCCCAACGCTGCGCCGAAGGGGATGGGGGTTCGGGGACTGCCGCCATGAAAGCCAACGTCCTCCCTGTTCGATCTGTCGGTCGGTGAGCCGCAACGGCGATGCCACCGGTCTCCAAGCCGCGGCTAGTCGCGCGGCGGCCAGTCCCCGCCACTGCCGTCGGGCTTGGCCTCGCCCCACACCTCACAGACGCCCGGGCCGGTGTTCTGGTTTCCTGAAGCGGTGCGCTTGGAGTCCCAGGCGAAGGGTCCCTCTCCTTCGTGGTACAGCTTGACGTTGCCGTCCACGAACAGAATGTTCTTGCCCTTGAAGTGGAACATGTCCTCCCGATAGCCCGATTGCCCTTTCGAGTCGTGGCTCTGATGGACGTTCTCGCCCAGGGCGTCGCCCCAGGAGCCAGGCAGGTTGGCACCTTTCTCAAAGAGCAGGACGGTCTTGGGCGGGTTGGGGATCATCTGGGCATAGCCACCCCAGAAGTTGGCGCCTTGCGGTCGCTGCGTGTAGCGGGCGATAGCGTAGGAGCGGCACAGCCCCACATCGGCGCCCGGCCCCATGACGCTTTTGGGCATCGGGTTGGAGGGGCAGATGACGGTCTCCTCTTTGCCCTGCAGGAAGTCCATCACCAGCGCTTTGTCCCAGGTCATGATGTAGTTGGCAGGGGCGTTCTTGGGGTCAGGAGGAGACATGGGGTTGGGATGGCTGGCGCACCAGGGCGGGAAGTATCCGTAGTTGTCGTGGATGTACATGCTGAAGGCCTGCCCGAGGTTTTTGAGGTTGTTCAGGCAGTCCACCTGGCGGGCCTTGTTGCGCGAGTTGGCCAGCACGGGGAGGATGATCCCCGCCAGGATCGCAACGATGGCGATGACCACCAGCATCTCCACCAAGGTGAAGCCGGCGCGGGTCTTTCTCAGGCTTGCCATGCGAACCACATCCTTACACGCGCTTGCCCCGAGCGCAGCCGCTTGCCTCGGCCGCCGGCGCAAGGCCACGCCGGCGGCGCCTATACCTCTAGATTATACCCCGGATGGGACGAGATAAGCGAGAGGGAGCCAAGCCCCACCTCCCCGACTTGTTCTCCTTGCGAGGCGGGGACAAGGGCAACGCAACCGCGCCACCGGTCCCGGTCCCCGGTCCCTAGTACGGCATCTGCGAGACCGACTTGCCAATCAAGACCAGGGCCACGGTAATCATCCCTACCAGACCCATGCCACAGGCGTAGCCCGCGGCGAGTACGGTGGCATAGCGCTTCCAGCGCAGCGCGCCGAAGCGCGGGATGAAGTAGTACTGGCTGATCAGTGCCCCCAGCAGCTGCGGGAAGACGAAGTGGGGCAGAATCCCGAAGCTGCGGACCATGCCGTAGATAAGCAGAATCGGCAGCCGGAAGGAGCGCAGGATCGTATACAGCGCCAGGGCGCCCAGCAACCCGCCCACGGCGTAGTTCCAGTTCCAGGCTTTGAGGAAGTACGACTGCTCCGGGTTGAGGCTGGCGGTGTACCAAATACCGTTTTGCAGCGCCTGCAGGTGCCACATCTTCAGGGCGTAGGGATAGGCATTGGAGGGAATCGGTCCCAGCTTCCAGATAAACGACCAGAAGATGAGACTGGCGAAGATGACGATCGGCCAGATGGTCAGCTCCGCCTTGACCAGGCTGTAGACTTTGTTCCCGGTCAGCTCCAGCACCCGGAACTGCTGGGCCACGTCGCCGTGGTTGAAGTCCGGGATGGGCGCAAACCAGATGTCGATGTTCTTATAGCCGCTGAAGATGATGACGGCATTCTTTAGCATGGGGATGCCGATGTACTGGCCGGTCAGTCCGATCATCCGGGCGTTGACGTAGGAGTTGATCGGGGTGACGATGAAGCCAAAGAGCACGATCCACCAGATGGGGAAGCCGGGGACCAGCGCGTGGCAGAGCAGGACGTACCCCAGGGTGGAGCCGACGAAGAGGATAATCGCCACCCAGACGGGGAAGTCGCCGCGCCCGGCGGGCGGGGCCCAGGTGCCGGCCTCCAGCTCCCCCGCTTTGCGCGCCCGCAGGTTGGCCCGGTAGCCGGAGATGACTTCATATGCCCCCAGCAGGGCCACGGCCATGGTCGCCCCGATACCCACGCTCAGGTAGAAGTCCAGTTGGTTGGCGAACTGGGTGGAGATGGTGTCCATCCCCGGCGTCCACTGCTTGAGGATGCCGGCATGCTGTAGGCGCGGGTTGACGATGATGGTCGCCAGAGCCGCGATGGCGCTGCCCACCACCGCCCAGAAGGGGAGGACGAAGCCGCCCAGGATGGTGCCGAGATCGGTCATGAACCCCAGAGGCACCGCCGGCAGGATAGACTGCGTGCTGCGGGTGAGATCCACGAAGGGGATAGGGATGAGCTGCAGCGGCTCGGTCATGATCACGCTGGTGATGGTGGGGATGCCGATGTAGATGGCCCCGAAGACCAGCCCAATCATGGCCCCGATGGAGAAGACGCGCCAGCGCCAGGTCTCGGTCTTGCTGCCCGCCTCGGCCAGGGCAGTGGCTCCCTGCGCGGTTACCGAGGCAAAGGGATACGGCAGCTTCTCGTAGTCCGAAGTCTCCCGGAAAAGCAGGTAGCCGAAGCCGAACCAGTTGAGTCGGGCCAGGATGTACCCGCCCACCAACAGTAGGCCGGGGATGAGCCAGTCGGGGTGGAAGAAGGTGCGGTTGATGATGGCCGGAGAGGTCTCGCGGGGCACCAGCCAGGTGGGGATTTTGTCGGCAATGCCCAGACCTTTGGCAGCCTGCGAGCGGATGAAGTACTGCCACCAGATGGCCTGCGCAAAAGCCCCACCGGAGAGGGCCTGTCCGCCGTACATGGCGGTAAGTCCGGCGGCGATGTAGTAGAGGATGTAAATCTGAGCGCGGTTGAGCCGGACGAACGAGCGGCGAGCGATCTCGGCAAAGAGGATGATGGTGACCCACTGGGCGGCATCGCCGAGGGAGATGCCGGCGACCAGCCCCAGGTAGATGGCACCGGGCATCATGACAAAGCCGACGAAGAGCGCACCCGCCAGCGACCGACCGTCAAAGCCGTCGGTGTACGCCTCGGGCCGCTCCATCAGGCTCCGGTACAGCTCGATTTCCGGATCTCGGTATGCTGCCACAGTCAACCTCCCGGGGCCTCCGCGTAGAGCGGGCCTTCCCGCCCGTGCGATGCGGCCGCCAACTCACCGGAGGGCGGGCTGGAAAGCCCGCTCCATCCGGACGGGACCTCGCGCCCTCGTCTCTTATGCCTCCTCCGCCGGCCTGGGGGCGACGCCCGCCTCCTCCACGTACCGCCCCTCCAACAGCGCCAGCGCGTTCCTCCCGTACTCGTCCTTCTGCGCGGCGGGGAAGGTCCGCCACAGCAGGTACTGCTTGCGGATGATGTTGATGAAGTTGCGCGTCACCCGCATCCAGGAGGCGTCGTCCCCGCTCTGCCGGAGGATGTCCGCCTCGATGGTGAATATCTCGGGGTCGTCGGTAGGCACGGTGTTGACTACCAGCCGCTCGGAGACTCCTAGGTCATAGGGCGCGAGCCACACCATGGAGGAAAGGCTGAACCCGCTTCCCTTCTCGAAGTCCTTCCGGCTCATTTCGATGTCGGCCGTGGAGAACTGCCCAAGCGAATAGTCGGTATGGGCCATGAAGAACTCGCGAAGGTACATATTCACGCCCAGGGCCTGATCGCCGGTGACGGTGAAGGGCAGCTTCATACGCAGCAGGTCGCCCTCCGGCTCGGGGAGACTCCAGCGCCGTTCGATGCCCGGCATGGCGATGTCCGAGGCCCGCCGCGCCGGATACATCACCGAGAGCAGCACAGTGGCCATGATCACCAGCGTGGTCGCCACTGCCGAGAGACTGGAGTAGTTCAGGTTCAGACTAGAGGAGAGATGGAAGGCCGTCACGATCTTGGCGGCGGTCTGGCCGACAAGATAGCCGGCGATGGCTCCCAGCACCGCATAGACGCTGGCCTCGGCGATGAACAGGGCCGCCACGTGATTGGGGGCCAGCCCCAGGCTGGAGTAGATGTAGATCTCCTTGACTCGCTCGTAGACCGATCCCAGCATGGTGTTGAGCACGATGGCCGCAGCGATGAGGATGGGAATGAGCACGTTGCTCATCCCCGAGAAGCCGGTAGCCGCCACCGCGCTGCACAGATAGGTCTTGCCGCCCACCCCGGCGTAGAGGTTGAGCTCCACGCGGGTGATCAGCTTGTTGAGCGCGTCATTGGCCGCCTCCTCGGTGGGCGTGGCGATGGCCACCGACCGCAGGGTGGCGTTGTGATCCATGGCGAACTGGAAGGGCACGATGATGACGGCGTCAGGGACGAGATGGATGTACTCCTGCATCTCCCCGCCCTTCATGGAACGGCCGCGCGATTCCTCAATCTGCTGCTGGGCCAACTGCTGCTGCATAACCAGGAAGTCCACGGGCGTGAGTACTTCTCCGTCCAGGTCCTGCGCGCTCTTGAAGCGAGAGGAGGAGAGAATGCCGATGACCTGCATCTGGTTGCCGAAGACGCTGACCGAAGCTTTGCCGATGTCTGCCGCCGTAATCCCCAAGGCTTTGGCAATCCCGTCGGGCAGGATGCAGGCGTTCTCGTCTCCAGGCCGGAACCAGCGGCTGCCCTCCACCAAGTACTGCTGGGGCTGGGTGATATCGGCTTCTTCGGGCGTCATCCCGAGCATGGAGGTGGCCATGTACTCCTTGGTTCCCCGGCTCACCGAGACGAACGACTGCTTGCCGATTTCGGTGGAGAAGTACCAAGCCCGGCCTCCCACTCGGTAGTCCTGGCCAAACTCGGTCGCCATCTGATGGTAGGTGATGGCGCCAATGGGCAGCCAGGTCTTGTCCCGGATCAGCACCCCGTTGTACGGCGACAGTTTAGGGATGAGGATCTTGTTGGCCCGCACGGCCTGCACCACTGAAGTGAAGGACATGACCGTGAAGGTGAGCAGGATGAGGGTCAGGCAGGTGAGCAGGGTCCGGGTCTTGCGCCGGCGCATGTTGGAGACGCCCAGGCTGAAGGCCGCTCCCGAGGCCGACAGCCGCCCTACGTCGGCGGTATGCACCCCGGTCTGCTCATACTTGACGGTCTTCATCTGCTCCTCGAACTTGGTCACGATGATGCTGGTGACCAGACAGCCGAGGGCCAGGATGATGAAAGCCAGCAGGATGACGATGGAGGTAGGGGTCAGGGCGAAGGCCGGGTGGACAATGTACAGCACCGCGAAGATGCCCAGGAAGATGCCCCCGGTGCCCAGCAACTGCCACTTGAGGTCGGGGTGGCCGATGAGCAGCCGCTCCAGGAAGAAGCTAAACGGCAGCAGCAGCGCCATGTAGAAGATGATGCCCTTGACCACATCGTCTGCGGTGGCGCGCACGGCTGGATAGGCGCGGGACTCCAGCGACCAGGCCGAGCGAGCCGCGCTGATGAATTCGTCGTAGCGGTACTCCCGCAGGTACTCGGAGGCTTTCTCCAACTGCTCGCGGGCCGCCCGGTGCGCCTCCGAGACCAGGTTGTTCGTGATGCCATACTTCTGCAGCTTGGCGATGCGGCTCTCATCCAACGTCCACATGTCCCGCGCTACCAGATACGGGCTCATATACAGGGAGGGGGTTTCGTCTACCAGGTATCCCTCACCCTCGGGCCGGCCGGGCGCGGGATTGAGCAGGAGAAAGCGCAAGCCGAGCAGGCTGGCGGCCATAGTAACTCGCAGCTTGGTCCCCGGCGTGGCAAAGACTACTCCGACCGGCTCGTAGCTGCTGACCATCCGCTTGGGCGGCAGCGGCAGACAGTTGCCGTAGGTGTAAGGCGGCGCTTCCAGGGCAGCATCGTAGACATAGATCTGCGACAGCAGGTCGAAGAAGCGCTGGTCAATCATGTCATAGAGACTGACCGGCTTGCACTCGAACATGACCACGGTGACCGGCTTGACCGGCTGGTCCATGTCCACTTCGATGGGGTAAGCCGTCGCCCCGTTGACGCCTAGATCAGGGGCCATGACGATGACCCCATCCTCCTCGCCAGTGAGGAAGCCCTCCACTTTGGTCTTGCCGCCCACCGCTCGCACGTTGGCCACGCCGGTCAGGTCAAAGCGCCCTTTCTCGTCCACTTGGTCAAACAGCTCGGTGCGCACGCCCATGGCGCTCTTTTCGACCTTGCGGATAGTGGCGATTCCACCCTCGATGGGGTCGTCCGGGAAGGTACTGACCGCCGGATCAAACTGTACCAGCCGCCCACGCGCCTCGACAAAGTTGTCCTCCAGGTCAATCTTGTACAGGTCTCGGGGCCGGGTTACCGAGACCATATCGCTGAGCAGGCAGCTCATGAAGCGCGCCTGCTCCACCACATTGTCCAGGTCCATGCGATCAGGCAGGTCCATGGGGGTATCCACCAGGGGGCGTCCATCGTTGATAGTCGCCAGCCCCAGGGCGGGAATCCCGGCCAGCACCAGCACCTCGTTACCCAGAGCCAGGTGCCCAGCCATGTAGGTCTGCCAGTTCTTGCCTTGCAGGGCATTGATCCCGTCGACAAAGCGCTGGGCGGGGTCCACGGACAGGCCCTGCCCGATGAGGGTGGCATACTCGCGAGCCTTCTTGCCTACGTCCGCGAATTTCCATTGCATCCCCTCGCTGTAGTCGTAGAAGTAGCCCTTGTAGAACATTCCGAAGGCGGAATTGTGGCTGGAGAGGTCCAGAGAGCACCACAGGTTGACGTTCTGGTCGGAGAAGTCCAGAGCGTCAATAACCGCGTAGGTAGCCTGCCTGACCGGCTCGAGGTCCGCGCCCGGGCCCTGGCTCTGGGCCTGGCGGATGGCCGCTTCCGCCTGCTGCGCCGCCTGGCGGATTAGTGGCACCCGCTGCTGGAACTCAGTGAGTAGGGTATGCCGCTTTTCTACCTCCTGGGCCGACAGCTGGTAGATAGACAGCACCCGCGCATTGGGGTCGGTGATGGCCAGTCCTCGGCCGGACTTGGAGGCGATCTTGCCGGAACGGGCGGCCGCGGACCGGATGCGGCCCAGCAGCCCCCCCAGCCCGCGGATTTGCTCCTCTGCGGTCCGCTGGGTCCTCTCGCCGCCTGGCCCGATTTCCTCTCCCCACAGCCGGTCGGCGATGTCCTCAATGTCCTTGCGGGCCGCGTTGGCGACATTGAAGCAGTACTTTACGTACCCGTCGGCCCGCGCGCCGCGCGTCGTCTGCATAACGAAACGCCGCTCGCCGGCCAGCGCCTCAAAGTGCCCGGCCGTGGCCAGGAAGACCACGGTGCGCTTGGGCGGCTGGGCCTGGAAGGCTTTGATCATCTGCAGCAGGACTGCCACAGAGGTAGCTGACTCGGCCCCCGGCGCCAGGCTGGGCACGATGGACATGGAGTCGTAGTAGGCCTGCAGCACCACCCGCTGGGCCTTCAGCCGGGGATCGGAGCCGGGGATGACGCCGGAGATGTTCTTGGCCGTGACCTTTTCCCAGTGCATGTCGCAGTGGACGGTGACCCGCAACTCCCCCTGCATCTTCAGCAGCCCCAACAGGTAATCGCCCACTTCCCGGGAGACCCAGTAGCGTGGAATGTCGGCCGGGATGGAGAGGAACTTCTGCTCAGCCTCGCCGCGGATGGTCTTGAGCGGCTCGATAAAGAGAACCGCTTTTGCGCCCAGCAGGGGGGCATTAATCCACTGTGACTGACAGTTAAAGTCGAGCAGCACCAGGCTGCCGGGGACGGGGCGACCATTGAAAGCGCCGAAGGCTCCGCTGCCGCCATAGAGCAGCGGGCCGCTCAGCCCTCCCGGGGGTGTCTGCGGAGTGCGAACGAGGTTGGGCCAAAGGGGATAGATGGTGAACTCACGGTCGCCTACCGCGAGTGAAGCCGGTCGCTGGTCATCCTTTACCCGGGGGGACATAACCGGGAACTCGTCGACGGTGATGTCCTGCAGGCCGGCTTCGCGGAAGCGGCTCTCCACCAGCTGCGCGGCGCGCTCGCAGCCGGGATAGCCGGTGACCCGGCTTCCGAAGGAGGCCAGCGTCCGGATGGTCTGCTCGATCTCGCGGGCCGAGACCTGTCCGGCGACCCGCGCGTAGTCGGTCTCCGAACTGAGCGCCACCTCCATCTCTTCCTGGGCCAAGGTGGTGTAGTCGGCCACCGTGAGGCCCAGCAGGAGGGCCACTGCGATCAAGACCGGCCTCATGCTGCGCGATTTCATCAGAACGAGTTCACCTCTGTACGACAGGCTCAGCGGCAAGTTCAGCAAGGCTCAACTACAAGCCCAACGACCATCGGGCCACCTCATGCTGCTCCCGCTCCTGTGCCAATCGCTATCGCTGCCTCCCTACCCGCCGTTCCGACTTCCGTTCCCCCTGTCGTTGCGCCTGCCTCTGTGCCTGTCGTTGCGCCTGCCGTTCTAGGGCTGACCGCCCATGGTGCCGACCTCGAGCTCAATCTCTTCGCGCTTCTCGATCCGCTCGATCTGCCCATCGCGGATGTGCACGATGCGGTCAGAGACGTCAATCATCTTCAGGTCGTGGGTGGCCGAGATCACAGTCACGCCGCTTTCCACGTTGAGTTCTTTGAGCAGTTCGATGATCTCCTTGCCCGTCTGCAGGTCGAGGTTGCCGGTGGGCTCGTCGGCCAGGATGATGGCGGGGCTGTTAGCCAGAGAACGCGCTACGGCCACGCGCTGCTGCTGACCGCCGGACAGCTCAAAGGGCTTGTGATGCAGGCGCCCCCCCAGCCCCACCAGCTCCAACAGCATCCGCCCCCGTTCCAGCATCTCATCGCTGCTCACTCCCGCGAAGATCATGGGCAGCGTAACGTTCTCCAGGGCGGTCATGACCGGGATGAGGTTGAAGGTCTGAAAGATGTAGCCGATGGTGCGGCAGCGCTGCCAGGCCAGCTCGTGCGCCGAGAGTTGTGCCATGTCTGTCTCGTTGATGTAGCAGGAGCCGGAGGTGGGCTTGTCCAGTCCGCCCACCAGGTTGAACAACGTGGACTTGCCGGACCCGGAAGGCCCCATGATGGACAGATACTCACCCCGCCGGATGTCCAGATCCACCCCGCGCAGAGCGTGCACCTCCTGGTCACCCATGATGTAGGTACGGGTCAGCCCCCGGGTGCGAACGATGTACTCATGAGTAGTCACCGAGTCGTCCTTGATGAGCTCGGCCGCTTTCTGCCGCAAAGTGCGGGCGCTTTCTTCCATCACCCCGGCCATGTCCGCATGGCACTTGGGACAGACGGTGACTATCCCCGTAGTCTCGATTTCCTCACTGCAACTCGGGCAGACGTACTTGGCCATAAGCGTCTCCTTGGCATTGATGAACGATGGCTAACGATCGATGAACTGGGGAACAAGCCCGGGATTCCCTCCGGTCATCCCGCCTGCCCTTTCCATCTACCATTCAGCAATCATAGTTCATCAATTCCCCTAGATCTCCGTCCGCAAGGCCGCCGCCGGCGGCATCTGCGCGGCCCGAATAGCCGGCGGGATGGCCGACATCAAGGCCAGGAAGGTCCCAATGATCAGGGCCGCCAGTAGGTGCATGAGCAGGGCACCCCAGTCGAGCTTCGCCGTCACCGAGAAGCCGGCTTTGATGCCGTAGTAGAGCAGCACAAACAGAAAGCCGATCAGCACTCCCAGCACCGATCCCAGCACGCCGATTACCGCCGACTCGATCAGGAACAGGCGCACGATGAAGGAGTCCAGCGCGCCCAGGCATTTCATGGTGCCAATCTCTTGGAAGCGTTCCGTTACCGACATCAGCATGGAGTTGGTGATGCCGATGCCGCACACCAGCAGAGACATGATGACCAACCAGAGCTGTCGCGCATTCTTCTCGGCCTCGCTGGGCTCCCCCGACTGTGCTGCCTGCGGTCGCCCGGCAGGCGTACTCTCGGCGACCGGGGACGAGGCTGCCGGCTTGCGTACGCTCTCGGCGGCCGCCACCAGTGTCTGCTCTTGCTGCAGGCGAGCCTTCTCCACCCCCTCGCTGAACACGCGGTCCGCCCACACGTAGCTGAGGAAGGCCACACCCAACACGATACCGGTAGCCGTGATCGCCGCCCGCCCCAGACGCAGAACCACGTTCTTGAGCGAGATGCGGAAGGCATCCGACCAGGGGAGGTTGATCTGCTTCTGCACCTCCATGGATCGGCGCCCACCGCCGCCGGCGACCTGGGCCAGCTTCTTGACATCCATCATGGCAACGTTCACCACCAAGCGCGGCTCACACGCCGAGGGCTGTGGACGGCCGTCCGCCTGCCCCCGTTTATTGCCGAGGAGACCTACTTCCCGCTGCAGGTTTAGGTTTCCTTCTTGGCCTTGCCGTTTCCTTCTTTCGTGCGAACGAGGCCCTGGGAGCATCTGCCCTGCCGGGCCCGATCTCGCCGATCGGCTGGTGGCCCTCTCTGACACCTTCCTGTTCTGTGACCGAGAAGAGGGCGGGTGCCTCCCAACGTTTGACACTATCTTCCGTCGCCTCTACCATGGTGCAGGTGTTCGCAGCGTACGGGAGGGGATCGGCATGAGCAGACTGGAGCCCGGGTTGGTGCAGATATACACGGGCTTGGGCAAGGGAAAGACTACCGCCGCTCTGGGCGCGACCTGGCGTGCCTTGGGCGCGGGCCTCCGGGTCTATTTCCTGCAGTTCCTCAAGGGGGGCGTCGCCTCGTCCGAACAGGATCTGGCGGATCGCTTTGCCCCGGACCTGGTGTTCCGCAACCTGGGCCACCCCGCCAGTCCGGAGTTGATGCGCGGGGAGCCGACCGAACTCGACCACCGTCTGGCAGCTGAAGCCTGGAAGATCGCGCGTGGGGTGTTGGCCGACTCGCACTGGGATCTGGTCGTGCTTGACGAGATCAACAACACACTGCACCTGGGGCTGGTGGCGGTGCCGGACTTGCTGACCGCACTGCACAACCGGCCGGCCGGTATGGAGGTGATCTGCACCGGCCGCCACGCGCCGCCGGCGCTCGTCGAGTTCGCCGACCTAGTCACCGAGATGATCCCGGTCAAGCATCCGTACCAGGAGGGACAGACTGCGAGGAGGGGAGTGGACTACTGAGCAGAAAGGTGGTTGGTCGGTGGTTGTTGGGGGCGTGGCGTGCACGAGTCACCGGGGACCAACGCCCAACCCCTCTCCCTCGCCAACAACAAGGCCCCGGCCGTAGCGGCCGGGGCCTTGCGTTTCACCGTGGCTGAGGCTTACTAGAAGCCGACAGCGATGCCCATGACGAGCAACTCGGCATCCTGCAGGCCGGGGTTGGCGTCCTTGGTGCTCTTCTCCACCAGCTGGTGGGCATAGGTCAGGTTCAGGTCCACGCCATTGGCCACGGGCTTCTTGACACTGATCGCCCAGAGCCGATCGAACGGCGCGCGGGTATCGGCCGACGGCATCGGCCGGAGAGTCACGCCAGTGGCCTGGTTGGGCCAGCTCCAGCCGGTGCCCGCCCACCAGTCGCTGCGGCCGTGGAGGCCATAGTACTGGGCCGTCCAGTCCGCCGCGGCCAGCCGGAAGTTCAGCTTGCCACCGATGACGTTCAGGTTCGGCATGACCAGCGGGTTGCGCAGCCAGCGCTCCCACGGGATCCATACCGTGCCATCGTCGTCCCAGCCATACGTCTCGAAGTAGGGGTTGACGGTGGAGTACCAGGGGCTGTACTCCGCGTCGGCGTAGGAGTAGTACCCCTTCAGGGCCCAGTTGCGGCCCTTCCACACGTCCACCATGGCCATCAAGGCCGTGGGATCGGAGTGGTGGGTGTACTTGTCTCCGGCCAGGTCGGCAGTCTGCGTGGCGAACTCCGCCTGCAGTTCCCGACCGCCCCAGAAGCGAGCCCAGGCATCAACACTCCAGCCGCGCTCGCCGCCGGCGCCGTCAGCCAGCCAGTTGCCGCCTACTGCCCAACTGGGCTTCTTGTAGGACAGACGACCGCTGATGTAGCCGTCGCCAACCCGGCCGGGATCGACCTGGTTGTGGAACATGTAGTTGGAGCCGCCCACAAAGGCGTCGGCTGCCACACCCGTCTTCAGCACGTTAGCCCACTGCAGGCGCAGGCCCTGCTGGGAGTTGCGGGAGTTGTTGACCAGCAGGCCCAGCCCGTAAGACTGGAACTGCCGCCCCGCGATCATGTGGGCCTTCGGGAAGACGCGCCAGGTGAAGTCCAGGGTAGCCTCGTCGAGCCAGATCTGCTCGGCGTCGTGGCCCCAGTACCAGATGCCGTCGTATCCTTCAACCATGCCCCCGTAGGCGTCAATGGGAGCATAGTCGTGGCCGAACCGGTCGGTGAAGAAGGACACCAGGCCGGGGTCGGTATCGCGCATCTTCAGGATAGCGCGTGCGGTCAGGTCACTGGTGACCTTGCCCTCAGCGCCGACCTTGGCGGTCAGGTTGTCGAACTCGCTCCGGTTGAAGTCCAGGGCGAGCAGCTTGCCACGACCGCCGTACTGCGCGACATCAACGGAGCCCCCACCAACCATCAGGGGCGCCATCCCGATCCGGTAGTCGATCCACCCGGTGACCTTGGGGCCGCTCTGCTTCTCCAGCGCGGTCACGCGGTCGGTCAGGTTGTACACGTCGTCCGTCAGATAGTCAACGTTGTCCTTCAGATCGTTGAGTTCCTTCTTGAACTCGTCGCACAGCTTCTGGCAGACAGCCTTGACTTCATCAGGATTCACGGTACCCGGGTCGCCCTTGGGTCCCTGGGGGCCGGCGGGGCCGGCAGGACCGGCAGGACCGGCGGGACCGGCAGGACCGGCGGGACCGGCAGCACCGGCAGCACCAGGCGCGCCATCCTCGCCCTTGGGGCCGCGCATGTTGGGATTCTTCGCCAGAGCGTCCAGCATGCGGCTGATCGCCATCGCGAATTCATACCGGGTCATGGCGCGGTTCCCACGGAACGTCCCGTCAGGGTAGCCGATGATGATGCCCTGATCCACCAGCTTCTGCACTGCGTCATAAGCCCAGTGGTCGAAAGGCACCGTCTCGGCCGGGTTCTGCTGTGCCAGCGCGGGCAGGGCCGCCAGGCCCAACGCCGCTACCAGGCACACTACTAGGAGTTTCTTGCTCATTTGGGGTAATGTACCCTCCTTTGGTGTGGTCGTCGAGGAGAGAGGCAGCCTAACGACTGATTCGCCGCCTGCTCTCATCGGAGCGATTCCCTAGGCTGCGGAGGGCCAATGAGTATCCATGTTGCCTCATCCGCCCATAGCTGCTATTGGGGTTGCCGCCCCGCTCTTCGCTGCGGACCTCCCTCAGCCTGGCCTGGAGGTGCCCTCCCTTCTGCGGCCGGGTATCGGCTGACGGCACAGCGAAGCGCTCGACAAGGACGAGATATTTCGTCCCCTCACGACACCGAAAGCATACTCGTTCCGGGGCCGTAAGTCAAGCCTGTTGACGCATGCGGGGAGGAAAAGGTTCGGGTTTTGCAGGGAGAAACTCCGCGGGCGCGGCGTCCCGGCCCTGCTCAGAGCGTTTCCGGCACGGCCAGGGATGGACACCGGGGGGGGGGCGTGTCCCGCGGAATGCCCTCCCGCGACGGCTTCTACCCGAGCGGCGTCACCACCACTTTCAGCCCCCGCAGCCGTACCGCTCCCATGCTCTCGGCGTGAACCCCTAAGGGCAGGCGCACCCGCCCGTCGGGATCGGCCGCCGTCACCGCCACTGCCTGATTCAGCGCCGCGGTCAGGGACGCAGCGTTCAGAGCCCCGCCCTCCTGCCACACCGGTGTTCGAACTGGACCGGCAGTGAGATTGACCCCCGTCGGCGGCAGGCTCTCGAGGTCGTCAATCCACAGGGTCCCACCGGTAAGCGCCACCGTCAGTTGCAGTCCGGCGTGGGGCAGGCGCGCTGCCGTGGCGCTGAGCTCTACTCGTTGCCAGTCGTAGGTACCCTCGGGCAGGGGCTTGCCGATCAGCGGCCCGGTACCGACACTGGCCCAGCCGAAACTCGCGCCCTTGACGTTCTCGCCTTTGACCCACAGCCCCACGGTCAGGGGCATATCCGCGCAGGGCGGGACATAGTCGCGCAGCGTCCAGGAGGGGCCGTAGGACGTGGTTGGCTGATCTTTGCCCACTAGTTTCAGGCTGCGCTTGCCACCGTGGAACACGGTAGTATCAGGCCCGCTGCCCGGCCCAAAGGGCGGTAGGTACCAGCCGGCCACCGTCTTCTCGTCGCCCTCCTCCATACCGGGATTGGGGTAAGCCTGGACGTCCGGCTCCGGCACCACCTCCAGCGTCGCCGACTTGATTCGGCTGCCGGCCGGGACCGCCACGGCGATCGTGTTCTCTCGCTCGTTAGCCCCAAAGCGCGCCACCGCCTCTGACTGGTGGTCAGCGAAGGCGGTCACTTCTCCACTCGCGGGCACGGGGCTCTTCCCACTGAACCAGTCCGCCAGCGAGCCGAGTACAGCTGCTCCTCCCGCCTGTGCCGCGGTCGCCCGGTAGTCGGCCAGCCAGGCCCGTTGCCAGGCGGTAAAGTCCTGCATCCGCCAGATGTGCTCGTCCCAGGAGTCTCGGTCCAGGGCCAGCTTCCCGCGGCCCACCGAGAACACCAGCAGGCTGGGGCGATTCGCGCAAGTTGTCATGCGCGCGCCAGCCAGCGCTTTGGCGAGGGCCTCCAACTGGTGGCCGTCGTTGTGCGGATAGGTAGGGACGCCGTAGAAGGGATGGCGGCCCAGGTCCTCGCCGGTCAGCACCACCGTGCCACCGCCTTCCAGGTACCGCCGCAGCGCCGCGCTGTGCTCCCGCCAGTCCACCGCGGCCAGCTTCGTCGCCAGGTTGTGCCGGGTGTCGCCATGCCACTGCTGGTAGAAGGACAGGGCAAAGCGGTCCCCGCCTTCGGTCAGGTAAACCTGGCTCAACCGCTCCAACTCATTCAAGAACTGCTCGTCGCTCACCACCCGCGGGGAGACGCGCTCACTCGGCCAGGCCAGCGTCAGCCCGGGGAGATCCTTCGCCACGGGACTGGCCTGCAACGTGACCTTGCGGCTTCCCGCCAGACCCGTCGCCAGGTCTGTGGCGGTGATCGTCCACTCCCCGGCCGGGTCGTTCACTGCGGTGGGCAGGGTTACTGTGGTCGCGCCTTTGGCCCGTAGCACCCGCCGGTAGGCCGGAGACTCGTTGCCCCGCGCATCGCGGGCGGTGATCTCCACCACGTGCTCGCCCGTCGCGCCTGCTTTGGCCTGGACGGCCACCTTGACCGTGAGCGGTTCCCCGGCTTTGACCGCGCTTCCGCCCTCTACAGTCACCCCGCCCACCTCGTAGGGCAGGATGGCCAGGACCCGCCCCTGCCCGTAGTCCAGGTGGAAGCTCAGCTTCTGTACGCCCGCCGCGCCGGGGGCCCAGGCCAGCTTCTTCCCCTCCGCCGGGTCATAGGCAACACAGCCTGGCCGCAGCCAGCGCAATACACATTCACCGTCAAAGCGCGGCCCCTCGCTGGGAGGTGACGGGGCGCGGCCGATCACCAGGTAGCGGACCTGCCCGTCGCTGCCCGTAAAGAGCGAGGCATAGACCTCCGCCGGGGTCCGGCCTTGGCTGTCCTCCAGTGCAAAGGCTGGGTTCAGCCCCGCGTCGGCGGCCAGCGCCGCCAGAATCCGCTGCAGCGTCTGCCCCGGAGTCAGAGTGTAGCCATCCGGATAGGCAATCCGCCACGGCGCCCAGTAGGCGTAGGAGCCTATATTGAGCCAGTAGGCTTTGCCCTTGCCGTACGAGTGCACCGTAATGGCGGGCAGGCCCTGGTCGAATGACACCAACTGCGTGGTCCCCTCCAGGGCCACCGCTCCGGTATCGCAGTACTCGCTGTACATGGTCAGCCCCGGCGGCAGGGGCGCACTCGCCTCGGTGGTGTCAATCCGCCGCGGCTTCCACTCATGCGTCTCGGACTGCTTAACCCCCAGCACCTCCTGCAAGCCCAGCCCCGGTGACTCAGCAAACATCTTGCCATGCTCGTCCTCCACCGCAAACCACTGCGTCGCGATCAGCGTTCCCCCATCGGCCACGAACTTCTTGATCTGCGCGGCCTGCTGCGGCGACATACGCAGGGCAAAGGGGCAGAGCAGGACTTTGGCCCCCTCCAGACTGCCCTTATATGGCGCAGGCTGCGGAAAGCCCGCCATCATCAGCGGCTGCACCAGGTCGGCCGGCGGCTGTAGCCGCTTGTTCGGCGGCTGGTACACCAGGAATTGCGGCGTGGCGTAGGGGTTGGCTTGCAGTAACGCCGGATAGACCCGTCCCGCTCCGGCCATGAATTGCAGGTTGGCCAGGGAGGCCTGGGAGAGGGTCATGTCGTAGTTGAGAATCCAGTTGGGCGTGTAGCCAGACATCTGCCCGATATGTGCGGCCGCATACTTCCAGAACAGGTCTCGCATGAACGCCGGGCTCGGGAACTGTAGCCACGACAGCGTGTAACTGGGCATGTCCGGCCGGTTCCACAGGCTGTTCTCGGCGACCAACTCCGTCTGCACGTTGAAGGCGTTCCCGGTGGAGTAGGTATACAGCGGTACCGGGCTGAACTCCCGCACCGTCCTAACCGCGATATCCACCCACCACTGGTAGTACCAGTCAAAGAAGTTGCGGGTGTCGGTCCACCGGGAGTGGTTGCGCTGGGCCAGCGGCGCCTTGTTGCGGTCGTAGAGGTTCTCCGGGCGCTCGGTGTACTGCTTCTCCAGCTTCACCTCGTCCCAGGAGCCGAAGTTCGTGTCCCACTGGCGGTTCAGGTCCGCAATGGTCGGGTACATCGTCTGCAGATACTGGTGGAAGCGCCCGACGGCTACCGGGTTGGGGCAGGCCTCCTCCTTCCACTCCCAGACCGTCCCCCAGCCCGGCCCATAGCCGCCTTCTTCTCCGACCGACCGCACGCAGATCGCCGGTGACCGCGGGTCCCACACACCGGGAACTGCCCGGCCCATGTAGTGCGCGATATTCGCCCGGAACCCCCTGGCGATCTCCTCTTCATCGCCCGGCACCCACTGCGGCGAGAAGGTGTTGACGTACATCATGTCCTGGGTGTCGCCCATCCAGCCCACCCGCTCGGAGAAGGCCAGCGGCGGCGTCCAGTTGATGCTGTTGAAGCCCGAGGCTAGGAACTGCCGGTACATAGCCGGAATCCCCGGCCCGTCCTCCAGTTGCCCAGCGCTGCACAGGCCCCAGTTGAGCTGGTTGCGGGTGTCCCAGCGCTCGAAGCGATAGAACTTGGCGGTGACGGTACCCCAGGAGGTCTTGTCGTTGTCGGTGAGCAGTTCCGCCCGGGCCCAGAAGGTGTATTCCGGCCAGCCGGTGACCGGCAGTTTCCAGGCGAAGCCGACCGAGGTGTTCTGCCCGGCCGCCAACGTCACCGGCTTGCTGTCGGCATACAGCGCCCGCCCGTGGAAATCATAGACCGCCAGGCGCACCCGCCCGGCCAGCGGGCGGTCCAGGGCGCTGGTCAGGTCCGCGGTCAGCGCCACCGGCGCGCCGAACTTGTACCCCAACTGGTCGGAGGCCAGCTTCAGTTCCACACCCGGCGCCACCGTGATCGGCGTCCAGGCCTCATGAAATAACTGCTTGCCGTCGGCGCTGAGCAGGCGAGCTTTGAGCAGGTGCTTGCCCGCGGGCCAGTTGACGGGTATGGGAATCTCCAGGGTGACTATCTCCTCGTTGGCCGCAGGCGTAACATCTCTGGCGCTGCTCCATTCCACCACACCTCCAGGCCCCGGCGCGACCACCTCCAGCGCGAGTTTGAGGGGCGCGGGCGGAGTGGCCGTGACGACGGCGGGCAAGCCGAAGGTTGTCCCCGCCGCCACCGGCTCTTTCACCTCGGGCAGGTCCACTACCGCCGGGTACGCCTGCGCGTGGTACTTCCCGGCATACCAGACTTGTTCCATCAGGCGCATGGACACCTCGTCGGTGTCTACCTCGGTGTCTTTGCCGATGATCGCAAAGGGCGTGGCGGTATAGCCCGTCGCCACCGGCAGCCCTACGTGCACCACCATGCCCTTCCCCAACGGCCAGAGCGCGGCGAAGGCTGGGCCGGGCTTGCCGTCCCACTGCCGGCGCGTCACCACCTGCCCTCCTTCCGGCGCGGCGAGCTTCAGGTTGCCGTAGCCGGGGAAGACCTCTACGGGCATCCCGGCAAAGGCCACATGCGGTCCCGTCTGAGGCTCCGCCGCAGGCTTCCAGCCCAGGACCGGCTCCAGCGGCGAGCCCGCCTCCACCTTGGGCAACTCCCCGGTAAGTAGCCAGGTCCCGCCGGCCTCCAGCCACTCCCGCAGCGCTTGGTGCAGCCGCCCGGTCGCCTCGGGCTCCACTCGCATCTCGCTCCCCCACCAGGTCCCCTCATTGGCCTGCTGCCAGACCTGCGGCAGGCCCTGACAAGCAAAGACGTCGTATTTTTTCAGACCCTCGAACAACTTGCCGAACTCTCGGTACCCGCGATTGAGGGTGCGAACCTGATCGACGGAGGAATGCCCCAGGTTCAGGTCGGTGTAGCGAAAGAACTCGTCCCCGCCCCCGGCCATGCACCAGAAACTGTCCACCACCGAGTTGGGCAACCGATGGGTGAAGAGCGATTGGGCCTGCCCGGGCTCCGACTGGAAGCCGTTGGGCCCGAGCATCCCACCGAGGGCTACGCGCAGCGGCAGGGCATGCCGTACCGGCGTCTGCGCCGGCAGCGACGTGGCCGTCAAGACCAGCAGCAGGCATACCAGCAGGTGGCGCAAGCTAGACATCATGGATCTACCTCCCTCAATCTGTGCGATCCACGATCCACGTCCCACGCTCCACGTACCACATCCCTACTCCACCAGCGCACTTCCCCACTCTGCAGGCTCCAGGCGGCTCTCGTTGGGGACGTCGTTGGTCACATTCGCCGAGAAGCCATTGTTCATCCAGTAGGCCCGCAACGCTACCTGGCTACCGGTGGCATTGCCGAACAGGTACCCCAGGTCCATCTTCACCGTCTCCCCCGCCTTGGGCGTCCACCCCAGTAACTCCAGCGGCACCGTCACCAGCGCCCGGAAGCCCGGACCCGTCTTGGCGTACTCCAGTCCTACTTCCGCCACCTGGATTGCGTCGAACGGTTCCTCTCCGGTCGGGGACTTGAGCACCACCGGCTCGCCAGTGAAGCCCTTCACCTTGGGCCGGTAGAGGACTGCGAAGGCTTTACCGCCCTGGCGCGTCACCAAGAGACGTACATCTCCCAGCGCCGGCGTCTTACGCTCCGGATCGGCTGCCGGATCGGTCGCTATCTGAATATCCAGCAGATTCCCGCCTTTGAAGATCAGGCGCGGGTCGGTTATCTCGTTGGTCAACTCATAAGGACTGCTTACGTCGTAGGCCACGTACAGGTTCTTGTCGTCGTAGGCGGCGCGCGCGCTGAAAGAACGGGCCGCGTCCACCGGCTTGCTGATCACCGGGGCCGTGTCCAGGGCCGGTCGCCCCCGCACGATGCTCAGGCGCTTGCTCTTGGCCAGCGCCCGCTGGTACTCAGCCAACGCCTCGGCCGCCTGCTTAGCGGCGTCCTCCGTGTGGGTATACTGACCGCCCGCCAGTCGCTTGACCGTGTCCAGCCCCAAGATCTCCGTCACGCGCCCGTCCTGGTCCCCGGCGAGCAGGAAGTACCGGTTCATCCCCTCCGGCTTGACCAGTTGCCCGGTAATGACCTCGGAGGCCGTGATGTCCGGTCCCAGCCCGCCGCTGCGCCCGTCGCGCATGATCATCGCCACGTACAGGCCGTCGCGCGTGAAGATATGGTACGGCCCGAAGTAACACGACGCCCCCGTGAAGTCGCCGGCCACGCCCAGCGGCATGGTCAGCCCCCATAGCTTGCCCGGCGCCACCATCGGCAGGCTCAGCGCCTGATTCCAGGGGACGATTCCCCCGTATCCCCAGAGCAGTTTCCCCTCCCGGGTCCAGCGCGCCCAGCCGGGATCGCCACCCGGCGCCAGCGTGTAGACCGTGTCGTCTTGATTGTCCAGCACCAGCGAGGTCCCGTTGGCGTTGCTGCCCTTGAACGGGATCGGATCTCTCTTCGAGAAGTCGTAGATCGGCCGCCCGTCCGCGCCGAAATCCACCGGCCGGTAGATCCAGCCCGCGTCGCACCAGACGTTGAGGTCCTCATCTACCCAGTTGAAGGTCAACTCGCCCCGCCCCGCCGGTGAGGGGGACAGCTCCTCCTCCTGTACCGTCTGGTCGTCGTTCTTGTCCTGCCACATCCAGGCCCCGGTGGGGTACTTCTTCTCGTCCTGCATCAGCGGGTAGATCGCGCCGCGCCCGTAGGCTCCGTACGCCACCCGAATCGTCCCCGCGATCGGCTTGAAGATGTCCCCCTCCCGCATGAACAGCGTCCCGCTGTAATCCACCATCCCCCAGCCGAATTGCTTGCCGTTCTTGGCGGTCATCACGCGAAAGTGCCCCGCATAGCCGCCCGGATTGGCCTCCTCGATCATGTTCGGCGCAGTCGCCCGCCAGATGGTGCTCACCGGCACGCAGGAGCCGGTGTCCAGGTTCACCTTCCACAGTACGTTGTGACAGTACAGCTCGTCCGGGTGCTTGGGATCCATGTAGGCCCAGCCGAAGTAGGAGGAGGCCCCGAAGAATTCCCGCGCCAGGGCCCCGGTCCGCGTGTCCCAGACACTCACCCGCTTGGGTGAGTCCAGGGTCTCGGCCACCCACAGGAATCCGTCCTTGTCCAGGGCCATTCCGCCCGGCTCCAGTATTCCGCTGGGGTCGTATTTGCCCACCCGCGGCCGGCCCCCGGTCGTGCCGATGGAGCGCAGATACTTGCCCTCCTTGTCAAAGACAGACACATTCTGCAGCGCCCCGCGATTGCCCACGTACATCGTCCCGTCCGGTCCCACGGCAATCCCCGCCGGCTGGTCCAGATGCTCCGTGATCGCGGCCACCTGCTTGCCTTCCTGGACAATGAGCACCTTCCCGGCGCTGAGTACCGCCAGCGTACCGTCCGGACGCACGGCCAGCCGGCCCGGCTTCTCCACCGCCCATGCCGTCTCCAGATCCCCACTCTTGCCGTCATAACGGGCCACCAGGTCGCGATCCGTCCAAGCGACGTACACCTTCCCGTTGCCGTAGGCGACGCCCTTGGCCCAGTTGGTCTTGGCGTCTCCGCCGGTGGGCGGGGCCAGGAAAGGTTTGCCATTCCCCCAGTTCAGCGTCGCCCCATCTTTGAGAGAGAAGAGCACTACCGACTCCTGCCCGTTGAAGCCGTAGTCCCCCGCCACCAGGATCCGCTCGCCGTCGCAGGCTACGTCTTCCGCGTTGTGTCGAATGCCCATCTGCTTCTTGCCGGTCAGGTCCGTCTTGACAATCCCCCAGCCGGATTCACTGGAGTTCCAGGTCAGGATCATCCGATCGCCGGCCGCGGCCACCGAGGTGGGAGTGCCGTGATCGGCGCCCCAGCCGCCGGTGCCGTCGTCCAGCTTGTACGGCGGCTGGCCGGAATTGTGCGCAGAGAGGATGAACTTGGTCTTGATGGGCTGGTGGTACAGGCCCTTCCAGGTATAGGTTCCTGGTGCCAGCGGCTTGCCCGCATTGTCCAACCCGTCCCAGCGCTCCACATTCTCCCCGGCCCGCCGAGCCCCCGAAGCCACCAGGGTCCGGGCCACGTAGCCTTTGTCATCGAATAAAGCGATACTGACCTCGCTGTCCTCGGGAAGGTTGTAGGAGAAGGTCAGAGGCAGCGGCTTCTCCGGCGGCAAACCTTCTTCCACCAAATCCTTGGGCAGATTGCCCTGGGCCGAGAAGATTACCGCCCCCCAGCAGGCGCTACTCTGGTACACAAAGCCCGGCCCGTTCATCAAGTCATAGGCCCAGGCCGAGCCCCCCGCCGTCTTGAGGCCGTCCGGCGCGCTCCAGCAGAACTGCACCGTACCCGCTACCAGGTCGCCGGCCTTCGGCGGGATCTTGGCCTCCAGGGTGCTCCAGGGAATGCGGTACTCATAGGTGTAGCCCTTGCCGTCGGCAGCCTTCACGTACTTGGCCTGGAACTTGTCCGGCGTCACTACTCCGACAGTCGGGTAGACCGTCTTCGGTGGGTCATAGGTCATCCCATAAGAGAGCTGCAGTACCGGCTCCTGCCGGTCAGTGTAGTACCACAGGGTCATGTGGCACATCTGGTCGTTGGGCACCGCGTTGTAGGTGCTCTGATTGACCGGGTAGCCCTGCTTGGGGTCCAGGATGAGGCGGAACTGGCAGGAGTCGGCGTCCCAGCCCTTATCCGGGTCCACCCGCGGGTCATGCCGGTTCATCAGCGGCGTGGGATCGCGCACTTCGGCGGAAAGATACAGCGCCTGGTCGTCGTACATCACCGCAAACCTGGCGCTTTGCATCTCAGCAGTCTCCGAGATGACGTACATCCAGATCTGCCCCGACAAGTCCCAGTCGTCAAGCTTGCCGTCCACGACCACTTTGCCCGGCACCGGGACCGCATAGAGCTTCCGGTGCCGCGCCAGACCGACATCACCAAGTGCGATGCTGCCGACCCCTGCCGCAAGCAACAGGAGAACCGCCATTCTGCCGATCGCTTTCATAGGAACACCTCACCTGTACTGTGGCTGTGCTGCGCTATGCCTCCCAACGCCCCAAGATTCCTTCTTGACAAGGGAACCTTTCCTTATCTACTATTGTCAGTAGTAGATGCAAGGCTGGCGTCGGGGCGGGAATTCCGGAGCCGCAGACGGCTCGATAGGAGTGAGTACGATGAAGTACCTGACACCACTAGCTATGATGGCCCTGGTGCTGGGCGGGATCATGCTCATGGCGGGCTGTGGCGGCTCGGGCTCCGGCCCGGCAGCCTGCGGCCCCGAAGTGGATCAACCGCGCAGCGCCGCCGTCGTGACCGAAGGCCCCACCGTGGAGCAGGTCAGGGCGGCCCTGGAGAAGCTGGGCAAGCCCCTGCCCGAGTTCCTGGCGGACGGCGCCCCGGTGACGCCCTCCGCCGCGCCGGCGGGCCAGGTCAGCGCCCAGGCTTACATGACCGTGCTGACGCTGAATCGGTGGCTGTGCGGCCAGACTGTGGAGGCGCGCCGCACTCAGTGGTACGAGTGCAACCTCACCAGCCTGCGCAACCTGACCGACGTGTATGTCGTAGACCGCTCCGGTGATCCGGATCTGTACGTCTTCTCTCCCCTACGGCCGGGTAATCCCGACTACTCCCTGGAGCTGATCGGGTACAGCGCCGGCAACCGGGATGAGCAGGTCGGCTCCTTCATCACCCGAGACTGGGGCGGCCCCGGCCGCTTTGTCATCGCCGTCTACGGCTACACTTGGGCCCGGTATGACCTGAAGATCTGGTAGCCGGGGCAGTCGTCAGTCGTCGGTCGCCAGTGATCAGTCGTCAGCGGAAAAGGGGCGCCCGTATCTCGGGCGCCCCTCCGGCTACTTGGGCTTACGGAGCCTAGCGCACAGGGCGTAGAGCATGGCGCCCTTCTCGTCGGCCAGCGCGTCCAGCGCTGCGGCCCCCTGCGCGCTCAGGTAGCCAAACCGCCGCGCAAGCTCGGTCCAGGTCCGCGTCTCATACAGGGAACCGAGCGCGACGCTGACGTGATGACAGAACTCGGCGGAACCGGTCCGCCCCATACCTTCTGCGATGTTGGCCGGAACCGAAGCCGACGGCCTCCGCATCTGTTCGGTTATGCCATACCGCACTTCCCGCGGGAAGTGCCGGGTAGCGACGTACATGGCTCCCGCCAGATCGCATGCTTTCTGCCAGACGATCAACTCGCGGTCGTTGGAAATGGTCATTCCCGCGCTTCCTCTGGTGCGCTGACCACTGTCCACTGTCTACTTACGACTGCGCTAGTAATTCTCCGCCCACGGCTCGTAGTGCGCCTGCGGGTGCTGGCAGGCGGGGCAGACCACGGGCGGCTCGGCTCCCTCCACCACATAGCCACAGTTGCGACAGTGCCACATGATCGGCTGCTCCCGTCGGAAAACCTCCCCGTTGGCTACTCGCGCCGCCAGAGCGTTGTAGCGCCGTTCGTGGTACGCCTCCACCTTGGCGATCTGGTCAAAGGCCACGAATACCGCGCCGAAGCCCTCCTCCTTAGCGGTCTGGGCGAAGTCGGGGTAGAGCGTGCCCCACTCCATCTTCTCGCCCGCCGCCGCCATCTGCAGGTTGGTGAGGGTATCGCCCGTCACCCCGGCGGGATACGCCGCAGTTATCTCCACGTCGCCCCCTTCCAGGAACTTCCAGAAAACCTTGGCGTGCTCTCGCTCGTTGTCGGCGGTCTCCAGGAAAATGGCGCTGATCTGCTCAAAGCCCTCCTTGCGCGCCACCGAGGCGGCGAAGGTGTAGCGATTGCGCGCTTGCGACTCTCCCGCAAAAGCGGCCAACAGGTTCTTTTCGGTCCGGGATCCTCTGATACTCGGCATGGTTGGGTCCTCCTTCGTGAGTTGGTGGTCAGTGGTTGGTGATTCGTGACTGCTCGAGGCAGCCGATGGCGGCAGGAACCACGGCCCCAGCAGTCTTCCTCCTGCCTCGCGCTGCGCTAGTCTTCCTCGGCAGGCGGGGCCTGCTCCTCCGAGGCCTCGGCCGCCGCGGCTTCGGCTTCCGCCGCCTCCTGCTCCGCCTGCATCTCCGCCAGGCGCTTCTCGCTTACCCACAGGCGCCCATGGCCGCTGCAGTACGAGCAGCGCACCGGCGTCGGCTTGCCCTTGCGGCCAATCCCCGCCGCCGTCTTGCACACCTCGCAGCTGTGCCCGTGGTCGGCCTTGCAGACCTTCTCCCCGTGGCAATGGGGGCACTCGATCAGTGTATCAGGCATTTGTCATACTCCCTTCAGCCAATGTTGCGCGTTCTGTTTCACCGATGTCAGCAAAATGCGGTCTCCGAAGCCCCCGGCTGATAAACAAATGTTTCACGTGAAACATTCTCCCCTCGGCGCACAGGGCGAGAGCCGTTCACCGCTCCGACAGAACCTCGGAGAAATAAGCCTCCATCGCCTGCCAGGAGCGACGCGCCGCCGTCTCATGGTAGGCCACCTCCTCGCCATCGGGCTGGGCGAGACCGGACTGCTACTTCCCCTCCCAGGGCCCTTCCGCCAGCTCCGGCAGCGCCGTCTCGCGCTTTTCCACCAGCCCCCGCCACACCGCCAGCCCCGCCGCGACGTTCCAATGGGCTGCCTCACCCAGCGCAACGGGCTGGTAGTCGGCGCTCAGTAGCGCCCAGGGCGTCGGGCCCGCTCCCGGCAGGACCACGGCTGCCGCCGCGGCCTTCGCTGCCTGCAATCCCGGCCCCAGGAGCCGGGAGACCTCACCAGTCTCGGGTAGAGCGGCCGTGCCCAGGAGGGACCGCAGAGCCCCCAGCGCCCGGCGCGCCTGCCCGGGCGGGTACTCGACGGCCAGCACCGTCGCCCGCCACCGGAAGGCCCCTTGCTCCAGTGGCAACGGTGCGGTGGCGCACAGGTATGTGGCCTCCCGCGCCTGTCCCTCCCGAAGCCCGTTGACCCAGACTACCGCTCCGTCGCGCTCCTTCTCCAACCCCGGCAGCAGCGCGGCAACCGCCGCGTTCTTCTCGACGCGTGTCACCCTGGCGTCGGTCCAGCCTTCTTCCGGCTGCTGCAGCAGCCACTCCACCAGCCGGGCCGGGGAACGCCGCGCCAGGACCAGCAGGTGATCCTCTCCCTCGCCCTCCCGATAGGCGGTTCCTTCCGCCTGCCCCATGGCCTGCAGGATGGGGGTGAGATCGCGAAAGGCCGGCGCATACGGCTGCCGCCAGGTGAACCGAATCCCTTCTCCTTCTGCCGTGACCTTGAGAAGAGGCTGCGCCTGGTACTCTCCGACGCCGCCACGAGCCGTCCAGTTCTCCGGGAGGTGCAGAGAGAGCGCCCCGGCTTCGTCCGACCAGGTCACCGGCGTGAAAGGAACCGGCAGATCGGCGGGCCGCCAGCCGGAGCACTGGGCCGCGGCCAGCCACTGCGCGAGGCCGGGGGCTTGCGCGGCCCAGGTTGCCGCCGGGGCGTAGATTCCCGCCAGTAGCAGGCTGTCTCCCCCGCGCCAGGCATACAGCAGCGCGCGCAGCTTCTGCTCCCGCCCCAGGATCCCCGCAGCCAGTGTTCCGGCCCCGGCCGAGCGACTCATCCGGGGCGTCAGTTCCACCCCGGCCTGCCGCGCCCACAGCGCGGGCAGCTCACTCAGCGGCAGGTCGTCCTCGCTGTCGCGTGCCGGCCACAGGAAATAGCCGCCGGGGCGGTCCGGCGCGTCCACCCACAGAGTGCCGCGCTCTAGACGCACTTCGTAGCCACGGGGCACGGCCAGACTGAACGGTCCGGAGGTGACTCTTTCCGGGGGGGCTTCCGAGACCGGGGGGACAACGGCGGTGACGGGAGGCTCTTGAGTTGGGGAGAAACCGGCACCCTCGGACGGGCCCACCATCGGAGAGACGCCGGTGCCAGTGGAAGGGGTCCCCGTAGCGAGCTGCAAGCTGACAGCCATGGCCTCAAGTCGCTGGCGCGCGGCGACTGCATAGCGCGCCTCCCCGTGCACCGCCAGTACGATCCGCCGGGTCCCGGCAGTGAACACTGCCATGGCCAGGAGGGGCCGATAGCCTGTGTCGAGCATCAACTCCACCCAGGCACCCGCCAAGCCGCTCGCGGCGCGCAGCGACTGGGGCGGCGGGTCCGGGGTGGTGCTTACGCCCAGGGCCTGTTCGTACTCCGCCAGCGCCTCGGCGGCGGTGAGCGCGGTCGGCCCCTCCCAGACGCGCACCAGCACTTCAGTGCCCTGGGGCGAGTACAGACGGGCGGTGTCGCCTTCCAGCGGGCAGTCCAACCGCCACCCACCGGGCGCCCGCAGGCTCAACTCCCAGCGGGGAATCCAGACCTCCCCCCAGTCCGCCCCCGGCCGCGCGCCCGACAGCGCCGCCGTGGAGGCCCCGGCCGAGGCCATCAGCAACACGCCTGCCGCGAGTGCCAGTCTCATGGTCTCCAGACAGTTCGCGAACACACACGCCCGCACCTGCTTGCCTATTACCGACCGCTCACCGCAGAGGCCCGCGTTCCTCCTCTTTGAGTCTCCCTAAGTCGGGAAGGACTCCGGACCGACGGGCGCGAATCTCATTTCTGTACTTTGCTGATCAAGAAGTGCGTGCCTGGCAGCCACGGCAGGCCAGGGACTACTGACGACGCCTGTTTCGAAGGAGGGTCCTCACATGCCTTTTGACGTTATCACTCTTGGCGAGGCTATGATCCGCCTGACCCCGCCTCTCTTCCAGCGCTTGGAGCAGACCAGCGAGTTGTGGGTGCATGTCGGCGGCGGCGAGTTCAACGTCGCCATCGGCGTCTCCCGCCTGGGTCTGACCTCGGCTTGGGTCTCGGCACTGCCCAAGAATCCCCTGGGCCGGATGGTCCGCAACAAAGCCCGCGAACACGGGGTCAACACCGACTATGTGGTATGGCACGACAAGGAGCGCTGCGGGTTGTACTTCCTGGAGATGGGCACGGCACCCCGGCCTAATGCCGTCATCTATGACCGAGCGCACTCGGCCGTCTCCAACCTCCAGCCCGGCGAGGTGGACTGGGACGGTGTCTTTGCCGGCGGGAAAGCCTTTCACGTCTCCGGCATCACCCCAGCGCTGTCCAGGAACTGCTGCGCGGTGACCATGGAGGCCCTGCAGAAGGCCAAGGAGCACGGCCTGTTCGTCTCCTACGACCTCAACTACCGCAAGAACCTGTGGTCCACGGAGGAAGCCGCCACCGCGCAGGAGCCGATGATGGCGCTGGTGGATCTGCTTATCACCACCGAGGACGACGCCAACGAGGTCTTCGGCCACACCGGCACGCCAGCGGCGGTCTGCCAGGAACTGAAGGAGCGCTTCGGCCACACCGCCGTGGCCATGACCCTGCGCCGGATTGACACCGTTCTGCGTCACGGCTGGACCTCAATCATCTACGCCGATAAGCTGTACGAGGACAACGTCTACGAGCTGGAGAACGTGGACAGGGTCGGGGGCGGCGACAGCTTCTCCGCCGGGTGCCTGTACGGCTGGCTTACCGAGCACGACTGGCAGGCAGCGGTCGCCTGGGGCGACGCCTTCAGCGCGCTCAAGCACACCAACCTCGGCGACATCAACTGGGCCACCCGCGAGGAAGCGGAGCGGCTCATGAAGTCCTGGGGCGATAAGCTGAAGTACAAGATCCAGAGGTAGTGGCAAGTGGGGGGAAGCGGTAAACGCCGCTGAACGGTGAAGGGTGTCCGGACGTCTGTGCTGGCGGTTATGATCCCAGCCGGACGGCCCCGGTGGGAGTGCGACGGGTGGTTAAGACGATGACGACCAGGTTGCGGCCTTGCGGCGCAGGGGTTCTATGCGTGGCGCTGGTGCTGCTCGGAGCCCCATGGCTCTGGGCCCAGGCGGGTGCGGGGGACTCCGAGGAGAGGTTGCCCCGGTCCATCCGGGAAGCCTACGAGCGCGCCGAGGGTTTCACCGAGGAGCGAGGCCCGGAGGGGGAGGAATCGGAAGCCGCTGAGGCGGCCCTGTGGCGCGATGGGGTTCATTACCTCGGCATCGGTGGCGGCCTGGCTCTGCTCGCAGCACTGGGCGTGGGTCTGTGGATCTTCCTGGTCATCGCCTTTCGCCAGGGCCCGCAGCGCGTTCTGCTCCGCCGTGTCTGGCGGCGGTGGCACTATGCTCTGGGCCTGGCCGCCGGGGCGCTGGCTCTGGCGCACGTCATAGGCCGCTCCGTTCAGCTGGGCGAGTTTGAGGCAGAGCTGGGCGCGGCGCAACTCGCCACTGCAGCGATCATCTTGCTGGTCATCTCGGGGGTCATCCGGGCGTGGCCCCCGCGGTCTTTGGCGCGCCATCCCCGCTGGTGGATGTGGAGCCACCGCGTGCTCGTGGTGGCCGCTTTTCTCGCTCTGTTCTGGCACGGGGTCGGAACCTACGCGGAATTCGTGCTGCACAGATAGCGTCGGTGGCGGGCCGGTGCGGGCCGGATTCCCGGCGCGGACGCCGTTCATTGGCCCCTCCGGGTCGGTGTTCAGCCGACGTTCGGCCGTTTCCAGGGAGGTCTCATGTATGGGCTGCTGCGATGCGCCGGACGCGATCTGTCAGTCTTGTGCCATGCCGCTAAGCGCGACGGAAGACTGTGGCACCAATGCGGACGGTTCCCCCTCGGTCGAGTACTGCCGGTTCTGCTTCCAGAGCGGCGCTTTCACGGCCGATCTGAGCCAGGAGGAGATGATCGAGAAGCTGGTGGGCTTCTCCGCTCATCTGGGAATGACGGATGCCGAGATGCGCCGGCTGGCGGAGCGTACCCTGCCCACGCTCAAGCGCTGGGCCAGTGTCTAGGAGGAAAGAGGAGGCGTATGGGGACGTCACTGTGGATGGATAGCATTCACCTGCTGGGCGTAGCAGCCGGGGCGCTGGGGAGCGTGGCCCTGATTCTGGGGCTGACCATTCTCCTGGTGCTGCGGCCGCGGGGAGTAGGGTACGACGCGGCTGTGCGTCAGGGACGCCGGCGCTGGCACGTGGCTTTCGGGCTGGCCGCCGTGGTTCTGGGTCTCGCGCACGTTGTGGCTCGCGTCGTGCAGACCGGAGGCATGAGCTTCAGCGTACGCGGCCCGGCCTTGCTGGCGCTGGCCACGCTGCTGGTAGGCGTGTCGGGTCTGCTCCGCCTGCTCCTGCCCTGGCGCTACGCCCGAGTGGTGGAGGCTTTCGCCTGGCTGCACCGCCTGGCCGTGGTGGCCGCCGTGGTTCTGTTGGCCCGGCACGTGAATTACCAGGTGAATCGCTTCCTGCAAGCCGGAACCCGGCACTAACCCGGGCGTCGGCTGCGTGTGCAGTTTTCCGAACGCGAGGAGGTAATCCCTCCCGGCGCGAGGAACAGTCCGACGCGGAAGGGCCGACGGCGCCTTCCGCCCAACAATCCAGTCAACTTCGGGGCAATCTTCGCAGTTCGGCGCGCTTTCGCGGCGCGTTCCTCTTTGCACCACTTCCCGTTAACCTCTCTATCGCAGCAGTATTGCCCAATTGATGGCCGGCTAGGTGAGGCCCGCAAGGCCGCGGGCTCGCCTGCGCCTCGGGAGACAGCCCGAGTCCCGAGGCGCAGCCTGCCCCGCGGACCTGCTCTGCCGTCCGCACCTGCCGGCCTGTGGATAACCTGGTGGATAACTAGTGGAGGGTGCGGGGAAAACGGAACGTGGGACGTGGAGCGTGGATGGCGGATGGCCGAGGAGACCGGGACGAGCCCCGTTCCCCGTGCGAGCCACCAGCGACCGGCAAGGGAGTGTAACGCATGGCAACCGCCCGCATCGGCATCATAGGAATCGGCACTTTCGGCATCAACCACCTGCGCTGCTTTCGTCAGTTGGGCTACACGGGCGAGGCGGAGCTGGTGGCGGCCTGCGACATGAACGAGGCGCTCCTGGAGCAGCGCCTCCAGGAGTTCGCCTTCAAGCCTTACACTGACTACCGGGAGATGCTGGAGCAGGAGGACTTGGACGGGATCACGGTGGTCACGCCTGATCCCTTTCACCACGATATCGTGATGGCCGCGGCTGAGGCCGGGGTACATGTGCTGAGCGAAAAGCCACTGGATGTTACCGTCGAGGGCTGTATCGAGATGACCGAGGCCTGCGCCCGCGCAGGGGTATTGCTGATGGTGGACTTCCACAAGCGCTACGACGAGTATCACCTGGCGATGAAGGACAAGATTGTCGCCGGGGACCTGGGAGAGATCCAGTACGGCTACTCGCACATGGAGGATCGCATCGAGGTGCCGCGCGACTGGTTTCCGGGCTGGGCGGGCAAGTCTTCGCCGGCCTGGTTTCTGGGCATCCACTTCTATGACCTGGCCCGCTTCCTGCTCAACGCCAATGGCGTGGCGGTCTGGGCTACCGGCTGCAAGGGTCGGCTCACCGGCATGGGCATTGCCGATGCGTGGGACTCCATCTCCGCCAAGGTACTCTTTGACAATGGGGCCACGGTGGCTTTCGACACCTCCTGGATTCTGCCCGACGGCTTTGAGGCCGTCGTCAACCAGGGCATCCGGCTGGTGGGCACCAAGGGCATGCTCGAGTGCGACAGCCAGGACCGGGGCACCCTGACCTGCTGCGCAGGGGATACACCCATGCTGCAGACACACAACAAGTCCTTCCTGCGCCAGCGCACGGACAAGTACGGTCGGGAGGTCTGGGAGGGTTATGGTATGACCAGTATCGCCGACTTTGCCCTCAACGTGAACCAACTGCTGGAGGGCAAGTCCCTGGCCGATCTGGGGGAGTATCCCTCCGGCGTGGACGGCATCGAGGCGACCAAGATAGCGGCGGGGGTGCACCGGAGCCTAGAGACGGGGGGAATAGTGGAGCTATAGGGAGGTTGATGATTGATGAACGACGATTGGTGAATTGCGGAAGGGGACCGGACCACCGAGCCGAGAGGCTATGGCGTTTCCCCGTTCATCTATCATAGTTCATCAATTCCGCAAGAGGGAGGTGACTACATTGCACAAGACACACCTACGGGTGGCGATAGGGATCCTGGGGGCGCTGATGGCCCTGGCCGGGGCCGCGGGTATCGGCTCGCTGGGCCAGGACAACGTGCCCCTCACCTGGGACGGCCGCCTGATCCTGCGTATCCGCGTAGCGGCGGGCGGGTTGACCCCGACCGAGCGGGCCTCGGAGATCCAGATGCGACTGGAGGATCTGATGGCGGACCAGTTCACGCGCGAGCACGAGGACGTCATCGGCGCCATCACCGTACGCCAGGTCGGCAAAGAGGCGGTGATCGAGACGCCGCACCGGCTGCTCATGACCGTGACCTGGGCGGATGCCCGGGTCAACAACTCCACCGTCCCCTGGCTCGCGCAGTACTGGCGCGCCCGCCTGCTGGAGGCGCTGATCATCGCCACCCGGACCGGCTAGGAAACCGACCAGACAGGAAACACAACGACCGGCAGCACCACAGCGGTACCGCATCGCACTCATTCGCAGTAAGCATCAAGCTCGGGGCAAGTGTCAGTACCTACAACTGAGCAGTCCTATCCATGGCCGGCGGAGGGCAAGCCCCTCCGCCGGCTTGTGCTGTCGGTGGGGCAGAGGCAGGTTCGGCCCCATCCTGCGGAGAATGGCGCCAGGGCTGCACATCCGCTCATGACCACTCGCCTCCTGCTTCGCCTGACGCTGTTTGCCCTGCTTGCCGTGCAGGTCGCCTGGGTGCTGCGCGCTCACGGAGACCGCCCCTTCGTCTACGGGCTGGACGACCCTTACATTCACCTGACCCTGGCGCGCAATCTGGCGATGACCGGCGTGCTGGGCGTTAATCCGGGCGAGTGGTCTAGTGCCTCCTCCTCCCCGGCGTGGACAGCGATGCTGGCCGGCTTCTACCTCGTCACGGGCGACCAGCTACTCGCGCCGCTCGTGCTCAACCTGGCCATCGCTGCCGCACTGGTGTGGTGGTGGGCGGGCTTCTTCCTGCGGGCGGGATACGCGCCGCTCGTGGTCCTGGTCGGCGGCCTGGCTTTCGTCTTCCTGGTTCCTCTGGTTCCTCTCGCCTTCACCGGCATGGAGCACCTGCTGCATCTGGCTCTCGTCCTGGCGCTGGTGGTCAGCACAGTACGAGCGGCGGAGGGGCGTACTCACCCGGCCTGGCCGATCGGACTGGCGGCGGTCGCTACCGCCGTGCGCTATGAGAGTCTGTTCGTCATCGCCGGGCTCGGCTTCTGCCTGCTGGTGACACGCCGCTGGAGCCTGGGGCTGGGGCTGCCCGCCGCCGGCCTGGGGGTGGCCGCCGTGCTCGGTGCAGTGTACGTCGCGCACGGCGAGTCGCCGTTGCCCAACACCTTCCTGGTCAAAGCGCTGAGCGCATTACCAGGTCAGTCCCTGATCAGCGCGAGGCGGATGCGTTTGGCGCATAATGTCCTGGAAGCGCCCGGCCTGGTACTGCTAATGATTGCGGCCGCTGGAGGGGTGCTCAGTGCCCGGCAGCAGGGGCGGAGGCAGACTCCACCCTCCCCGGTTCCCCCGCTGTGGAGCATCGGCCTGGGCGGCTTCGCTCTGGCAGCTCTCCTCCACCTGACCCTGGCCTCCACCGGTTGGTTCTTCCGCTATGAGGCCTACCTGATCGGTCTGGGGATCGTCCTGCTGATGTGGGCACTGGCGCCGGTCGCTCCTCCGGCCCACTCCAACAACCACCCCCGGGCGGCAGTGAAGTGCCGCCCCTACCCCGAGACGGCCCCGAGGCGGCAGTTGGGGATCGGCGTGGTCCTGCTACTCTGCGTCCTGGCCATTCTGCCGGGCTTCCGCGAACGGGCGGCAGCCATCGCGAAGGTGCCCGCGGCCATGCGCGAGGTCTACCAACAGCAGTACCAACTGGCGCGCTTCGTCCGAGAGTATTACAATGGCGTCGCCGTCGGTCTCAACGACATCGGAGCGGTGAGCTACTATAGCCGGGCGCATATCGTGGACCTGGTCGGCCTGGCTTCCTATCCCCTGGCCGTGGCCCGCGCCCGGGGGCCGGTTACCACGGAGAGGGTGGACCAGTTCGCCCGAACGCAGGGGGTGCAGGTTGCTTTCGTGTATCCCGAATGGCTGCACCGTGGTGCACCGGCGACCTGGCGGCTGGTGGGAACCTGGACCACGCCCGGCGCTCGTGTCGCCGTCGGCGGAGAGACCATCGGTTTCTATGCCCTGGCCGAGCCGCCGGAAACGCTGCGCTGGCATCTGCAGGAATTCGCTCCGCGCCTACCGCCGGGTGTCAGCACGAGTCTGCACGACAATTCTCACTAGGGAGTAGAGCGTCATGCCGAAGTACCTCGTACCCCTCGACCATCCACAGCCCGATGCGGCCGCTTTCGTCGCCAGCCTCAAGGGCGAGGCGATCCCCGCGCGGGTACCCTTGGTGGAGTACCTCGTGGACGACCTGCTGATGAAGCCGCTGCTGGAGAGTATGGGCCGCGAGTGGGTACCGCCGCCGGCGGGAGGTTCGCACGGCACCGCTGACGCGGCGGCTTCGCGCGAGCCGGCCTACTGGGACAACTTCATCGAGTTCTGGTACCGGATGGGCTACCCGTATGTTCGCCTGGAACTGAGCCTGCCCTTCGCGCGGCCCCTGCGTCAGACGGCCGACACCGCGCCGGGCGCCTCCGGCGACCGTCTGTGGGCTGACTATCACCACGGCGGCCTGCAGACCTGGGAGGACTTCGAGACCTACCCCTGGCCGCGGGTCAGCGATTTTGACTTCTGGCCCTACGAGTATGTCTCCGCCCACCTTCCCGAGGGGCTGGGCTATATCGTCAACCACGGCGGCGGCCCGCTGGAGTGGACCAGCCACTTGCTAGGGTATGAGAATCTCGCTCTGCTGCTGCATGACGACGCCGACCTAGTCGCCGCCGTCGCGGAGAAGGTCGGGGGCCTGATCCTGGAGTTCACCCGTCAGCTGGTGGACCTACCCGGCGTCATCGCCGTCTTCCAGGGTGACGACATGGGCTTTCGCAGCGGCACGCTGCTGCATCCCGACCACCTGCGCCGGTACACGCTGCCCTGGCACAGGCGCCTGTGCAACCTGGCGCACGAGCGGGGCCTGCTCTACTTCCTGCACTCCTGCGGGAATCTCACCGCGATTATGAACCACCTGATTGACGAGGTCGGCATTGACGCCAAGCATTCGTTCGAAGACGCCATCCTGCCGGTGACGGAGGCTTATGACCGGTACCATGGCCGGATCGGGTTGCTGGGCGGGGTGGACATCAACGTTCTGACGCGGGCGACAGAGCCGGAGTTGCGGGCCTATGTGCGGCGTATCCTGGATCACTGCGCGCCCGGCGGCCGCTATGCGTTAGGGTCGGGGAACTCCATTCCCAGCTACATCCCGCTGGATAACTACGTGATCATGCTGGATGAAGGCTTGAGGTGGGGAGGGTGAACCGCCCCAACGCGTGGGGCGGGCTTCCAGCCCGCCCTCTGCCATCAGCAGCGCAAGAGGTACTATGCCTGACCATCCAGCCTTCCAGCCGCTGGAGGACTTCGAGAGGTGGCGCCGAGACCTCCCTCACTGGGAAGGCCCAGGCGAAACCTATTTCATCACATTCCGGCTCCACCCCAGTGCGAAGGTCAATCTCACTGAACCCCGGCTCGGAACGCTGGTCGTCTCGGCCTTGCGCTTCTTCCACGACAAACGGTACCTGCTGTTCGACTATACGGTGATGCCAGACCATGTCCATTTCATCTTCAGGCCGATCGTGGTGAACGGAAAGACCGAGAAGCTGTCACGGCTGCTACACAGCATCAAGAGCTACCTGGCCAATCAGATCAACCGGACGGTGGGACGAAGCGGTCCGCTGTGGCAGAACGAGCGGTTCGATCACATCTTGCGGAACGACAAGGACTACCGAGAGAAGGCGGCGTGTTC
>FWPV01001443.1_pt1 | contig 65909 bp, 65 predicted proteins | sample 2228371 | NCBI WGS metagenome assembly FWPV01 (sample SAMEA103939776, study PRJEB20133) | metagenome
TCATCACGGACGTCCGATGGGTAAGCACGGCGGTTCATGCTCTAAACATAACTGCAGTGCCTGATTTGGGTAAGGTGGTTTGTAGATTCTAGCGCCACCAGGGTCACAGCCACGCTCCACAAAAGTGCACTCGACATCGGAAGCCGAAGCGCATAGGGTATCAGCGGAATGGCTCCACCCACGATGTACGAGCCGCCAATGGTGAGAGCACTGGTCAAGGCCCGTTTGGGGTCGGGTTTTTCCAGGCCCAGTTCCTCTTTCATCATGAAATCAACCCAGGCCTGGGGTTTGGCCGTGACAGCCTGGGTGGCTTGTTCCAGAGGCTCGCCATCCAGCCCGTACCTTCTGAATACTGCTCGCACCTCTTCGGTCTCACGCTCGGGGAGTTCCCTCACTTCGCGCCACTCGCGCTCGAGCTCAGCTTTGTAGTGGTCAGACTCACTGCGGGCTGCCAGAAAACCGCCCAACCCCATGGCAATGGAGCCTGCGGCTACCTCGGCGATACCGGCAACCAAGACCACAAAACTGTTATCCACTGCGCCCGATAGCCCAGCAGCCAGTGCAAACGGCACCGTTAGCCCGTCGGACATTCCGATCACCACATCCCTGATGGTCTCGGAGCCGGTGAAGTGTTGTTCGATATGGGTACGGGCATACATAAAGCACCTCCTGAATCAAAGGTAACACTCCAAGGGCGGGATAAAGACCCCCTTAAGTAGTAGCCAAACGAAATAAAGCCACCCCTGGCTTTCCGGGGGTGGGTCTAAGCGCGCAGGTAACTTGTTTTACGGTACGTTTGACACGGTGATTGCCCAAGATTGCGATGTGCAGTCCACTGGGCGAAATTTAGCGCATAGCGGAATCGTTATTACCAGACTACATAAGCTGCGTTCTACTGAGTTTGTCAGACTTCCAGGCCCATCATCAAGCTAAACGGTTAGGGGCGCAGTGAGTGGATGCCCTGTATCCCGCATTGACAATCAGCATTTAGAGAGGCAGTTTACTGAACAGTCTGGCCGTTGAGGGTCACGGTGAAACTGCCGCAGGCGCTGAATTCGATGCGTAGGGTAGACTTTTCGTTCGCTGGGTTGGTGTAGACAAATTCCTTGGCGCCGCTGTCGAAATTCATCAGCCGACCCAAAGGATTCTGACAAACCGAGCGGTTCCAGTGCAGGGTGGGGTCGGTGTACCAGATCAGGTTGCGGGTGTTGCTACCTCTTGTCCAGGCAGCGCTGCCTGGGTTGGCTTTGTCCACGGCGATTGTGCCGGCATTCCAGGGGTTGCTGTCTCCGTCGTTATCGGGAGCGTAGGTTTTGTTTACATTGAAGGCCAGCGAGCCGGTATAGGTGTTGTTGAAGACCGTCTTGGATACGCTGTGGGTGTAATTCTTGCCAATTTTGAAGAGGGTGGCGTCTTGCTTGTCGATTGAGTAGCTACCGTTCAGGGTGCGCTCTACCGAAGAGCTGTTGCTGCTCACCCGCGACCTGAAGTTGTTGAAGTTGACGCTGTAACCGCTGTAGGGCTGGCTGTCGTTGGTGTCCTGGAGCCGTATGGAGCCATTCAGGTTGTAGCTGGTTCCGCTGGGGCCGGTGTAACTGCAATCGTGGGTGGTGGTGGCGTCAGCAGGTTCGCCGTCGTCATCGGCATCTACCAGCGGGGAGGGGGTGGTGTGGATGGTGCAGTTCCCACTACCCAATGGGGGCAGGTATAGCACGCCCACTGCGCGCAATATCAGGTTGATGCGGCGGGGCAGGCCCCAGGCCTGGGCGTGGGCATCCAGGCTATCCACCCTACCCTGGGTGCTCAAGGCTCCGGTGCTGGCATCCCCCAGTAATGCACCTGTAAGTTGTAGATCACCCTGGGCCGCTTCGGAGAGGGCTAGGGCATCGGACTGGGTGAGGGTGCCCTGGGTTTGGGGCTGGGTTCCACAGGCGGCGAGCAGGCCCACCAGGGCGGGTCCGGCAAAATTGCGCAGGATGATGTGCATGGTTTTCCTCCTGCTTAGGAGAATGCTCCTGAAAACTGAAGCGGATATAGGGTGGATACTTAATTGAAGCTGAAGGAAACGTAACCTTTGGTGGGGACTGCTTGAGTTGGGTAGTACTGAAAATGTGGGATGATGGGGTACTCGAGATTCTAAAGTACCCCTAATCTGATTGTTCAAGGTGACCCCATGGCGACCCAACCTAAAAAGAAAAAGAAAGCTGCTTCCCAGTACAGTTCACAACCCAAGCCCTCCTCCATGCCCTGGATTTGGGGAGGGGTGGGGGCCTTGGCGGTGTTGCTGGGAGGTTTTTTCTGGTGGCAGTGGCAGCAATCGGCGGGCGGTTTGGACGCCCTCATCGCCCAGGGCAAGCCGGGTTTGCAGGCTCGAGTGATCAGTCACCCCGACGCCGGGCGGGGCCACATCAATATGGGAACACCGGTGCAGTATGCCACCGACCCCCCTACCTCGGGGGTGCACTGGCCCAACTGGACCAACCCGGGCTTTTACGAGCGGCCTGAGCCCAGGGAAAAGCTGGTACATGCCCTGGAACACGGCAATGTGGTGATTTACTACGACCAGCCCCCTGCCGAAGCCCTGAACCAGATCCGCAGCTGGCAGCGCCGCTTTACCGGGCAGTGGGATGGCCTGGTGGTGGCACCCAAGCAGGGGCTGGGCCAGGCTGTTGAACTGACCGCCTGGAACAAGCTCCTCCGCCTGGAAACCTGGGACGCTGCGTTGGCGGCAGCTTTTGTGGATGCCTACCGGGGTCGGGGGCCGGAGAACCCGGTGCGGTGAAGTTCTCAATATCCGACCTGGCAAAGTGGTTCGCCGGGCAAGTGGGCCTTGTGGAGCATCCAAAGGCGCATAGCTTGCCACCAAAGTTCGGCCAAGGGCGTTGATGAATAGTGACCTGCGTCCTTACCCCACCCCAGGGGGGGTGGGTATACTCGAGGCTGAGGAGGAAAGCATGATCCAACTCAAAATCGAAGGCATGAGTTGCAACAACTGTGTCCGCCATGTGACCGAAGCCCTCAAAAGCGTGCAGGGGGTGGAGCAAGTGGAGGTTTCGCTGCAAGAGGGCCGCGCCATCGTGACCGGCTCTGCGGCGGTGGACAAGCTCATCGAGGCCGTACAGGAAGAGGGCTACGCGGCCCGCGTAGATTCCCCTTCGCTACAGCCCAGGATGGCCTGAGATGATCCACGAACACCCCCTGCACCTCGACCCCAGGGTGCAGCAGGAGGCCCGCAACCGACTGCTCTCGGCCAAGGGGCACCTCGAGGCCATCCTCAAGATGCTCGAGGGCGAGCCTTACTGCGTGGATGTGCTCAAACAAATCAAGGCGGTGCAGGGCGCACTGGACAAGGTGGGGGATATGGTGCTTAAAAGCCACCTCGAGCACCACGTGGCCAGCGCCGCCCTGCGGGGCGACACCAAGCAGATGGTCGAGGAACTGATGGAAGTGTTGAAGTATCGCTAACATCCGGGTCGGCAATGACAAGCTCTTCAAACAGCTTTCATCCGGTGAAACTATCTGCTTCCTTCGGCACGCAGTTTCACTCTCCAGGGGAGCCCCGGCAATCGTCCAACCCGTGCTGGGGTCATCAAGCTCTAAGGCATGGTTTTTCTAGGCAATCGGCCATAGACCATCGGCTATCGGCATTATGAGCAAAGAACTTCAAATCGGCGTTCAGGGCATGACCTGCGCGGCCTGTGTGGCCCGTGTGGAGCGGGGCTTGCAGAAGGTGGAGGGGGTGGAGCTGGCCCAGGTCAACCTCGCTACCGAGAATGCCCGCATCGCCTACGACCCCGAAAAGGTGAGCCCGGCTGCGCTGGTGGCCCGAATTGAAGAGACCGGGTACAAGCCCCTGGTAGCAAAGCTCGAGCTCGGCATTACCGGCATGACCTGTGCAGCCTGCGCGGGGCGGGTCGAGCGGGCCTTGCAGAAAACCGAAGGGGTGCTCGCGGCCAGCGTTAACCTGGCTACCGAGCGGGCCAGTATCGAGTACCTGCCCTCGCTGGCGGGGCCAGCCCAGCTCAAACGGGCTGTGCGGGAGGCGGGCTACGGGGTGCTCGAAGCCACCCCCGGCCAGCACCGCACCGATGTCGAACGCGAAGCCCGGCAGCGGGAAATCGCTTCACTCCGGCGGGCCTTCACGGTTGCTTATTACTTTTCGGTGCCGCTCTTTTTGCTGGCCATGCTGCCGATGCTCTGGATGCCGGCCCACATGTTCTTGCGCTCGCTGGCCCCCGAGGCGGTGTGGAACTGGGTTATGCTGGCCCTCGCTACCCCGGTACAGTTTGGGCCGGGGCTGCGCTTCTACCGGCATGGCTTTTCGGCCCTGCGGGCGGGTTCACCCGACATGAACAGCCTGGTCATGATCGGCACCTCGGCGGCCTACTTCTATAGCCTGGCGGTGGTGCTGATTCCACAGGTTTTTCCGCCCAAAGCCCAGCACGTCTACTTCGAGGCGGCGGCAGTGGTCATTACGCTGGTCTTGTTGGGCAAGTACCTCGAGGCCATCGCCAAGGGCCGCACCAGCGAGGCTATGAAAAAGCTTCTGGGCTTGCAGGCCCGAACCGCCAGGGTGGTCAGGCAGGGCCAGGCCGAGCTGGAAGTGCCGGTGGACGAGGTGCTCGTGGACGACCTGGTGGTGGTACGCCCCGGTGAAAAAATCCCGGTGGACGGGGTGGTGGTCTCGGGTCACAGCTACGTGGACGAGAGCATGATTACGGGTGAGCCTGTGCCTGTGGCCAAGAGCGAGGGTACTCGAGTGGTGGGGGGTACGCTCAACCAGAATGGCAGCCTGACCTTCCGGGCCACGGCAGTGGGGGAGGGTACGGTGCTGGCCCAGATTATCCGGCTGGTCGAGAACGCCCAGGCCTCCAAACCCGCCATTCAGGGCCTGGCCGACCGGGTGGTGGCGGTCTTCATGCCCATTGTGCTCATCATTGCAGCCCTCACGGCGGGGGTGTGGCTGGTTTTTGGCGGCGAAAACGCCCTGACCTTTGCCCTGGTGAACACGGTAGCGGTGCTGATTATTGCCTGCCCTTGCGCGATGGGGCTGGCCACCCCCACCAGCCTGATGGTGGGCACCGGCAAGGCCGCCGAGATGGGGGTCTTGTTCCGCACCGGGGAAGCCCTGCAAACCCTGCAGGAGGCCCGCATCGTGGCCCTCGACAAAACCGGCACCCTGACCCAGGGCCGCCCCGAGCTCACCGATTTTGAAACCCTGGACTTCGACCAGGCAGAGGTACTCAGGCTGCTGGCTTCCCTCGAGCAAAAATCGGAGCACCCCATCGCCCAGGCCATTGTGCGGGCCGCCCAGGCTCGAGGGCTAGAGCTGTTGGAGCCGCTCGATTTTCAAGCTCTGCCAGGCCTGGGCGCAAGCGGGCAGGTCGCTCACTACCGTGTGGACACGGGCTCGGAGCGCTACATGGCCCAACGGGGGGTGGATATCGCCCCCTTCAGTGCGCAGTCCAGGCAACTCGCCGAGCAGGGCAAGACCCCGCTCTACGTGGCCATCAACGGCCAACTGGCGGCTATTCTGGCGGTCGCCGACCCCATCAAGGCCGAGACCCCGGCGGCCATCCAGGCCCTGCACCGGCTGGGCTTCAGGGTGGCCATGATTACCGGCGATAACCGCCATACCGCCCAGGCCATTGCCCGCCAACTGGGCATAGACGAGGTGCTGGCCGAGGTACTGCCCGAAGGCAAGGCCCAGGCTGTGCAACAACTGCAACGTTCAGGGGCCAGGGTTGCCTTTGTGGGCGACGGCATCAACGACGCCCCGGCCCTGGCCCAGGCCGATGTGGGGCTGGCCATCGGTACAGGCACCGACATTGCCATGGAGACCGCCGACGTCATTCTGATGTCGGGCGACCTGCGCGGGGTGCCGAATGCCATCGCGCTGAGCCGGGCCACCCTGCGCAATATCCGGCTCAACCTGTTCTGGGCCTTTGCCTACAACGTGCTCCTGATTCCGGTAGCGGCGGGGGTCTTGTATCCCTTTACGGGCTGGCTGCTCTCGCCCATGCTGGCCGGGGCGGCCATGGGCCTCTCTTCCTTGTTTGTACTGTCCAACGCCCTGCGGCTGCGCTCCTTCAGAGCACCGCTGGGTTCGAGGGTCGGGGCAAGGGCCGGAAAGCTGATTCCGCAGGTATGAGTTTTTTCAGTGGAAACCCCAAATCAACACAGGTGGCAAAGCACCTCCCGCCTATGTTTTGGACAATGGAATGATCGAAAATCATGCGGGTATTGCGCCCGGAGCATGATTTTCTTGCAAAGCCTGGATTGATCTCTGAGACCTTATACGGGCGCAACTTAATGCCCGCTTGTGGATTGGTTCATAACAAGTCCATCTCTAAGGAGGCACATATGCACGCAAAAATGTTCGGCTTCGTAGCGGTCTTGCTGCTCGGGTGGGGCCTGGCCCAGACCGACCACAGCGGCCACGGCAGCATGGCCATGCAGTCCATGAATGAACTCAAAAAGCTCTCGGGGCGCAACTTCGACATTGCCTACATGTCCATGATGATTGAGCATCACAAAGGGGCAGTGGAGATGGCGGGAGCCATACTGAAGGTCTCGAAGGATGCCCGCATCCGCAAGGCGGCCCAGGAAATTGTGGCCGTGCAGAACAGGGAAATAGCCCAACTAACCGGCTGGCTCAAATCCTGGTATGGCGTGGCCCCCAGCCAGCGCTACATGCAGATGATGCAGGCCGATATGAAGCCCATGATGGAGGCTTCCATGATGGGGATGCAGACCATGCCCGGCCACCAGATGCCGGTAGACCGAGCCTTTCTGGAGGGTATGATTCCCCACCACCAGGACGCTGTGGACATGTCCAGAGCCTGTTTGCAGCAAGCCGCCAGGGCCGAACTCAAGCGCTTTTGTCAGGGCGTTATTACCGTACAGAGCCGCGAGATTGAGCAGTTCCGGCAGTGGCTAAAAGGCTTGTGATGAGGTCGTTGGTGGCTGTAATGAATGAAATCCATCGCGCTCCTCACAGACGTGGCTGCCCACGAAAACGAGAAGGAACCAGCAGACGTGCCTCACCCCGGTGAGGCACGCTTGTCTGCGTTGCGCCCAGGCCCAGACACATGTTACGTACCCAAGCGTGGGCCGTGCCCGGCCCACGGGTGCCTGGGTTTCGAGTTTCCGGGCGGCCACTGTTCTGTCCAGAACAGGGCTTTTTTGATGTTGGATGGCTCAAAATATGTGAAGAGCGCTCTAAATTTCGCTGTTGTCACTCCCATCCGCTTCACACGTGGAAAGTGCCTCATATCACTCTAGACAACGCTGCTACCAGCCCAAGAAAAACACTGCTACTGCCTGCGGTAACCCGTGCAAAATGGCTGGGGCCACCACGCTGCCGGTTTTCTCCCGTACAAAGCCCAGCACCAAGCCTGCAAAAAGGGTCCACAGACCCCAAGGCCAGGTCAGGCTAGTATTTCCCATAAACAACAAGGCGAAGATGCCGGTGTGGGTCAAGCCAAATATCAGCGCGGTCATCAGGGTTCCCCAACCCCAGGGCACGCCGTACCAGTGATAGGGTGTGCCAAAGCCCTGGTTCAAGCGCGACTGGATAAACCCGCGAAACAAGATTTCCTCGCCAAAGCCAACCAGCAGCGCAAAAGTTATAAAGCCCAGCACAGCCTGGGCAAGCCCAGGAAAGACCGAGCGCCCAATGCTATACAGCGCCAGGCTGGCAATGGAAACGCCTAGCATCCAGTAACCCCCCGCCGGGTCAGGTTTGCGCGCAGCCACCATGTACAAAACCAGGGCATTGACCCCTGCCAGAATCAAAGCCCCACCCCAGGACTTATAATCCACCAACCCAAGTACGCCATTTCCCAGGGCCACCGGTAGATAAAAGCCCATTGCAGCCAGTCCATCGCTGCGCCAGCGAGCCAAGGTGATACCAAACTCACCAGGGTTTCGGCCACTCAACCACAACCACAACACCGGCACTGCCATAAAGGCCAGATGTGCCAGTGCGTTTTCCCATTCCTGCCCAAAGAGTTTTCCAAGCGAATGGCTCATGAGGTAAGCCACCCAAAGCGTCAACAACAGCACCCACACCACTTCCAACAGGGCCCCTGTTTTCTTGCTCCAGGTGTTGAGCTGGATAGGGTGTACCCTCATCTGTTACCCCTTGATGCAGATGAGGGGCTCGAGCCGGGCCACCTTGCGCGAAAGCCCTGCGGCGTGCGCGGCGTCTACCACAGCGGTCACGTCCTTGTAGGCGCCGGGAGCCTCCTCGGCCACGCCCCTGGGGGAGGGGCTTCGTACAATGATGCCCTGCCGACCCAGCTCCCGCACCAGCTCCTTGCCCCGCCACTGCTTGAGGGCCTGGTGACGGCTCATGGCCCGCCCGGCCCCGTGGCAGGAGGAGCTGAAGGACCTGGCCTCGCTTTCGGGGGTACCCACCAGAATGTACGAGGCGGTGCCCATAGTGCCCCCGATCAAGACCGGCTGGCCCACCGCTTTGAAGGCGTCGGGCAGGTCGGGGTGGCCGGGGCCCAGGGCGCGGGTGGCGCCCTTGCGGTGGACGTAGAGCCGCTGGGGTTGCCCGCTCACGAGGTGGGTCTCGAGCTTGGCGGTGTTGTGCGAAACATCGTAAATCAGGCGTAAATCGGCCCTGGGCAGCAGGTAGGCGAAGGCTTCGCGGGCCAGGTGGGTCAGGATCTGCCGGTTGGCCAGGGCGCAGTTGATGGCGGCCCGCATGGCTCCCAGATAGGCCTGGCCCTCTTCGGACTGGATGGGGGCGCAGGCAAGCTCGAGGTCCGCGAGCTCCAGGCCGTACTTGTGGGCGGCCTCGATCATCCGTCTGCCGTAGTCGGTGGCGACCTGGTGACCCAGCCCCCTCGAGCCGCTGTGGATACTGACCAGCACATCGCCCACCGCTACCCCAAAAGCCTCGGAGACGGCGGCGTCAAACACCTCGGTCACCTGCTGCACCTCGAGGTAATGGTTGCCCGAGCCCAGGGTGCCCATCTCGTCGGCCTGCCGCCGCTTGGCCTGCTCGGAGACCAGCTCGGGCCGGGCCCCTTCCATGCGGCCATGCTCCTCGATGCGCTCGAGGTCCTCGCGCCTGCCGTAGCCCCGCTTGACTGCCCACTCCGCCCCGCCTTGCAGCATGGCGTCCATCTCGGCGGGTTCCAGATGAATCTTTCCGATGCTGCCCACCCCTGCCGGTACATGCCGGAAGAGGCCCTGGGCCAGGTCTTCCTTAAGGGGCTCGAGGTCTTCCACGGTCAGGCCGGTGTGCAGGGTACGCACCCCACAGGAGATGTCGAACCCCACCCCCCCTGCCGAGACCACGCCGTCGTCTTCCCGAAAGGCTGCCACACCCCCGATGGGAAAGCCGTACCCCCAGTGGGCGTCCGGCATGGCATACACGGCCTGCACAATCCCTGGCAGGCTGGCCACATTGGCCATCTGCTCGAGTACCTTGTCGTCCATTTCGCGCAGCAGGGCCTCGCTGGCGTACAGGATGCCCGGTACCCGCATGGGCGGGGTGGCCTCCAGCCACCACTCAAACTCGGATTTTTGGATGAGACGGGTTGTGTCCATGCCCCCTCCTCAAACGTCCACCACACACTGCACCACCCAGAGGCCCTCTGGGTTTTGGGCGACCTCGAGTTCGCTGTAGGTAGCCCCCTTCACCTCCACCGCGGGCTGGTGCCGCTCGGGGTCTACGGGCTCCCCCCAGGCCCGTGCATACAGGCTCAGAGCGCCTCCCAGGTCAGGCGGGCTTACGTGCACCTCAAAACGGCTAAACAGCATCCGGCGGGTGGCCATCTCGTAAATGAGCCGGTTCAGCCAGTTCACCAGCAACAGCGATACCCGGCTGGCCTCGCACTCGATTACCACCGCCTGGGTGGGCCGCACCCGGGCAGGGTCGGTCACCACTGCGGTCAGGGCCAGGGCTGCTTGTTCAAAGGCCGCATCCAGGGTGGGGCCTATACCCCGCACCCCCACGTCGGCCTGATGGTAAAAGTGCTCCCACCGCCCAAGCTGCGTGGTCATAGAGCCCCCCTGTTGTCAACAGGGTAGGGCTGGGCTGTTACCAGGGCATTACTGCGGGGCTCGAGGTGCCGTGTCCGTGGGTCTAGGGTGTTTTAGCGTGTTCTATGCCTAGTTTAGTCATTGGATTTCAAAAAACCTTGTGCCGGACAGAACAATAGCCGTCTTGAAACTCTAAACCCAAGCGTCTGAGCCCAGATGCAATGCAGACAAGCGTGCCTCACCCCGGTGAGGCACGTCTGCTGGTCCCTTCTTGTTTTCGTGGGCGGCCAGTTTCTGAAGAGCGTGATATGTCGCCAGAGCTCTACCGCACATACTTTTCTCCAAACAAACAAAACCGTTCGGGTTGGACTCGGCATCTGCCCAGAGTCTTTTCCCGAACGGCCTTGCTTTTGGTCGAGGCGAGAGGATTTGAACCTCCGACCACACCCACCCCAAGGGTGTGCGCTACCAAGCTGCGCTACGCCTCGATTTGGTTGTACCTGAGCCAGGGCCACAGGCGCACAGTCAAGTCTAGCGACCCTGGGCCGAATCGTCAACACGTTGGCTTGACCTCTGGCAAAGCCACCGCTATACTCATTACTCGCTGTGGGGGCGGTTAGCTCAGCTGGTTAGAGCACACGCCTGATAAGCGTGAGGTCCCGGGTTCGAGTCCCGGATCGCCCACCAAAAGAGAAGACGAGGGGCCCCTGACCAGGTTCGGGGGCCTTTGTCGTTCTGAACTTTGGAAGCCGCAAAATGTAGCTATCCGCTATGAGCTATCAGCCATCGGCAACAACCTACGAGAAGATTTCAGTAATATCGCGATGGGTCCACGTAGCGAAAGTTGCCGTTGTTATCAATCACAATCACCCGGAACCACATCTGGTCGTTGGGGATGAGCACGCCCCCGCCGGTGAAGCCGATCACCTGGCCCTGCCCCACCCGCTGGCCCACCGAGACGCGGGGCTCGAGGACATTCACATATTGCGTAGCAATCTGGTCGGAGTGGCGGATGGTCAGGGTATAGCCCAGGTTGGCAATGAACAGGCTATCAATCACCACCCCATCGGCGGCGGCCACAATGGGGCTGGAAGCCTCGGCGCCCTGGAGGGTCTGCCAGTCGTTGCCCTGGAAGCCGTAGGCCTCGGCTACCCGGCCCCCACGCACCGGAAACTGCAAAGCCCCCACCACCTCGCGGGGCACCGAAGGCAGCTCGCGCACGGTCTCGCGCTCACGGCGGGCGGCCTCTTCGCGCTGGCGTCGGGCTTGTAGCTCACGCTCGCGCTGGGCCTGTAGCTCGCGCTGGCGGCGCTCCTCGGCTTCGCGGCGGCGGCGTTCCTCCTCGGCCCGGCGGCGCTCCTCGGCAATGCGGCGCAGTTCGGCGGCAATGCGTCCCTGCAACACGTTCAACTCCGCCCGGAGCTGGGCCTGGGCTTGCAGGGTCTCGCGCAGGATGATCTGCCGCCCGGCCTGCTGCTGCCGCAGGTTGGCCACAGTCAGTTGCACGGTCTGGCGGTTTTGCGCCAGGGCGGCTATGCGCTGCTGCCGTTCGGCCCGGCGCTCGGTAAGGGTGTCCACCAGCAGCCCAAGCCGTATGCGCTCCTCGTCGAGCTGGCGCACGGTGTTCTTGATGCGGTCCATCAGGTCGGTCTGGTGCTGCCCCAGCACCCCCACCCACTTGCTCCGCACCGACAAATCGGTAAAGGACTCGGCCCGCAGGATAGGCAGGTAGCGCCCGGCGCGTTCGCGGTGCAGGCTTTGCAGCAGGGCCGAAAGCCGCTCACGCAGGCCCTGTAGCTCCTTTTGCAGGCTGGCAATGCGGGCCTCGGCCTGCTTCTTCTGGCCTTCCAGCAGGTCTATCTGCCGGGTCAGTTCGGCGCGTTCGCGCTCGAGGCGGGTAATCTCGGCCTCGAGGCGGCGCAGTTCGGCGAGCTGCTGCTGAGTTGCGGCATCGAGGTTGGCCAGATCGCGGTTGAGCTGGGCGATGCGCTGTTGCTGGAGTTGTTGCAGCCGGCGGTTTTGCTCGGCCTGTTGCTGAAGCTCGTTTAGGCTGGGCTGGCCCAAGGCCCAGGGCTGAAAGCCAAAAGCGAGCAAGACACTTGTGAGCCAAAAAGTTTGCGCGATGGGTCTGAAACGGCTGTAAAAGCCAGATACCCGCTGCCGGTTGCCTCTCCCCGACCCCTTACCCCCTGCCCCCCAGCCCCCCCCCCTAAATACCCCCCCCCCCAGACCCCTGACCCCCAGGCCCCGCCTCATAAATCCGCCTCCCGCAGGTTGGCCCGGCTGGCCAGATAGGCCCCGGTGGCTCCCAGCAGCACTGCCAGCACTAGCATGGCCAGCGCGGCCCGAATCAGGTCGTTGCCAGCTAGTACCGGTACAAAGGGCAGCAGGTTTTGCAGCGCCTCGGCCAGAAAGCGATAAGACAGAACCCCCAGCCCCAACGCTACCAGGCCTGCAGCCAGGGTGAGCAGCGTGCCCTCGGCCACAAACGGCCCCTGGATAAAGCGCCGGGTGGCCCCTACCAGTTGCATCACCCGCAGCTCCTCTCGGCGGTTTTCGATGGAGAGCCGGATGGTGCCCATCACGCTGAAAAGGGTGTCCAGGAGCAGCAGCACAATCAAAATATTCACCGCCACCCGCAAGCCCGCCAGCACCCGCACCAGTTGCTCGGTGAGGGCGCCCCCGTACTCCACGCTGTCCACCCCTTCAATCCGCGCCACCCGCCGCCCCACCTCGCGCACCTGCTGGGGGTCGGTCAGTTTGAGCCGGATGGTGTCGGGGAGGGGGTTCTGGATGAACTCTCGAGCCTGAGCCAGGTAGGGGTAGTCGAGCTGGAGGGTGGCCAGGGCCTCTTCTTTGGTTTGCAGCTTGGCCTCGCTCACCTCGGGCCAGGTTTTGATCTCGTTAAGAATGGCGGTGGCCTGGGCCTCCGGCTTGAGAAAGGCAGCCACTTCCAGTTCGCGCTCGAGGGAGGCCACCACCCGGTCTAGGTTCCACAGCACCAATCCCAGCAAAAATAGCAGCGAAAACGATACCAGGGCGGTAAAAAAAGTGGCCAGCGTACTGGTCAGGTGTTGGCGCAGCGAACGCAGGGCCTGGGAAAGGGCATACACGACCTTCAGTGTACAGTTTGTACTCAGATTTTATGTGAATTGGCCCTTAGAAGCGACTTTCTACTCGACTACCAGCACCCGAAAATCGTTGAGGTTATTGGCGGTCTCGCCGGTGACGAGCAGGTCGTTCATGGCTGCAAAAAAGCCGTGCGAGTTGTTTTGCAGCAAAAAGGATTTGAGGTCTAGCCCTTGCTCCCTGGCCCTTTCCCAGGTGTCGGGTTGCCAGAGGGCCCCGGCGGCCAGGGTATTGCCGTCAATCCCGTCGGAGTCGGCAGCCAGGGCCCAGAGGCCCTCCTGGCCCAGGTAAAAGCCCAGCCAGGCCAGAAACTCCTGGTTGCGCCCCCCCTGCCCCGAACCGCGCACCGTGACGCTGGCCTCGCCCCCGGAGAGCAGCACAATGGGGGGCCGGAAGGGCTCTTTGTGGGTGCGGATACTCTGCACCAGGTTGGCATGGAAGCGGGCCAGTTCGCGGGCCTCGCCCTGGAAACGGTCGGAGAGGATGACGGCCTGATAGCCCTGGGCCTGCCAGTAGGTGCGGGCGGCCTCGAGCAGCCCCTGGTTGCTACCAATCAGGCGGTTTTCCACCCGCGCAAACAGGGCCCCCCCCGGTTTGGGCGACTCGGGCAGGGCGCCCTGTACCCCCTGGGTCAGGTGGGCTCGCACCTCGGGGAAGTCCAGGCCGTACTTGTCCAGAACCCCCAGTGCATCAGCAAAGGTGCTTGGGTCTGGCACGGTAGGCCCCGAGGCAATCACTGCAAGGTCGTCGCCCGGCACGTCGGACAGGTACAAAGCCAGAATGCGGGCCGGGGTCGCTGCTGCCAGCTGCCCACCCTTGAGGGCCGAGACGTGCTTGCGAACTGCGTTGATCTCCTGAATATCGGCCCCGGAGCGCAATAGCGCCTGTGTTAGAGCCTGTTTGGTGGCTAAATCAAGGCCCCACGGCGCACACATCAGGGCACTGCCGCCCCCCGAGACCAGCAGGAGCAGCAAATCGTCCGGCTTCAATTCCGAGACCGCTTGCAGGACGGCCTGCCCGGCCTGCACACTCTTCTCGTCGGGCACCGGGTGGCTGGCGGGCAGGATGCGCCCATTGGGCCATTGGGGCCAGGCCCGCCCCGCCTCGGCCTTGGGAACCGCTATAAAGGGAGCCTGCGGAAACCGCTTTTGGGCGGCCTCGAGCATACTCAGCGCGGCTTTCCCCACCGCCACGATGAGCGCCGGGGCTGCTTCAGGCAGGTGTTGTTCGGTGAGGCGGGCCGGGTGGGTTTGCGCCAGGGCGTATTGGAAGCTGGCCACAAGCTGCTCGCGCATAACCGGCATTGTACGCAAAAAAGAGCGCACAGACCGGCTATCCACAATTCGCTTTTGGCCTTCAGCCTTCAGCTTTCAGCTTTAGGCCATCTCATGAGGGGCCTTCCTGAAGGGCCGTTTGGGCGTAGGCCCGCTCGAGCAGCTCCACCGTGTGCAACACCGGAAGCTCACGCCCCAGCTTTTTGAGGTGGGTCTGGATCTGGGTGAAGCAGCCGATGTTGCCCGTAACCACCACGTCGGCCCCGGTGGCCAGGATGTTGCGGGCCTTGCGCTCGCCCAGGGTGGCGGCAATGGCGGGCTGCTCGAGGTTATACGTACCCGCCGAGCCGCAACAGAGCTCGCCCTCGGGAATTTCCACCAGTTCCACCCCCGGAATGCTCCGGAGCAGCTGGCGTGGTTCGGCCCGCACCCCCTGGGCATGGGCCAGGTGGCAGGCGTCGTGGTAGGCCACCTTGAGGGGCCGCTTCAGGGGCGGCACTTCCTTCAGGCCGAGCTCTACCAGGAAGACGGCAATGTCCTTGACCTTGGCGGCTAGGGCTTGGGCCTCTTTTTGCTCGGGCTCGCCGTGGAAGAGCACGGGGTACTCCTTGAGGCCCGAGCCACAGCCCGCGGCGTTGGTGAGGATGGCGTCGTAGTCGCCGGCAAAGGCTTTGAGGTTGGTGCGGGCAAACTGCAAGGCCCGCCCCCGTTCGCCGGTGTGCAGGGCCAGCGCCCCGCAGCAGCTCTGGCCTTTGGGAATCACCACCTCGACCCCGTTCTGGGCCAGCACCCGCAGGGTAGCACGGTTGAAACCCGGTTGCAGAACCTGCTGGGCACAACCCGCCAGGAAGGCCACCCGGGCCCGCCGTTCGCCCAGGGCGGGGATAACCTCGGGGAGGGGTTCGCTCTGGGGCAACGCCTCGGGCAAAAGCTCGAGGGGGGCCTTCAGCATGGGCGGCAGCAGCGGTTGAACCAGCTTGCCCAGCCGTCCCAGCCGGGCCGCCGCCCGGAAGCGGGCCGGGTAGGGGAGGGTCTCCTGCAGGCCAATGCGAAAGAGCTTCTGAAAGGGGGAGCGGTGGCGCCTGGGCTCGCTCCAGCCCCGGTAGGTGGAGATGAGTTCGCCGTAGGGCACCCCGCTGGGGCAGGCCGTCACGCAGCCCTGGCAGCCCAGGCACTTGTCCAGGTAGGGCTGGGCCTCCTCCATCTGAAGGTTGCCCTCGAGCACCTCCTTCATCAGGAAGATGCGCCCGCGGGGCGAGTCCATTTCCTCGCCGAGCACCTGGTAGGTGGGGCAGGCCGGCAGGCAGAAGCCACAATGCACGCACGCCTCGATGGCGTGGGCCATAATTTCGCCCTGGGGGCCCAACTGTTCGACATCAATCTTGTGCTGCATAGGGTTCCTGTGCAAACTTGCCCTGCGGGTCGAGGGCTTTGGTCACCTTGTGGCCCATGGCCTGCCCCAAGTCTATTCCAATCTGGGGCCGATGCGTAGCGCCCTTCAGAACCAGACCAGACAAGCCCTGGGCCCGAAGGAGGGCATCCAGCGCCTTGAGTTCTGCGTTCCAGGCCAGGTAGAGCAGGTTGCCCGCGCTCAGGTAGCGCCGTGGGGCCTGGCCCAGGGCCTGTTCCAGGGCCGGGATGCGCCGGGCCGTGAGGGCCACTTTTACCAGGGCCCCTGCGCCCAGGTTCAGCTCGTTCAGGCTGCGCCAGTAGGCCGTTTCGGCCTCGCCGCTCAGGGTCTCGCCCCCCCGCCCCAAAAAAGCCTGGAGCCGTTCCAGCCGGGCCGGTAGGGCCTCTGGCAAACCGCCCAGCCGCAGAACCAGGGTGCCGGGCGGTTGCAGGTCGAGCGCATAGAGCTCGATGGGGGAGCCCGCCAGCCGGTAGAGGGCCTCGAGGGCCCCTTCCAGGCCGGGAAAATTGACCAGCAGGGTGGCGGTGGCTTTGGGGGCGGGGAACACCTTGAAGGCCACCTCGGTCAGGATGCCCAGCCGCCCCAGGCTGCCCACCATCAGCTTGGGCAGGTCGAACCCGGCGGCGTTCTTGACCACCTTGCCCCCGCCCCGCACCAGCTGGCCCTCGCCATCTACAAACTGCACCCCCAGGATGAAGTCCCGCACCCCGCCGTAGCGCTGGCGCATCGGGCCCGAGAGCCCCGCCGCCACTGTGCCACCCAGCGTTGCTCCCTGTGCTACCAGGGGCGGGTCGAAGGGCAGGTACTGCCCGTGCTGGGTCAGCAGGGCTTCCACCTCAGCCAGCCTGGTGCCGGCCCGGGCCACAAACACATACTCGCCGGGGTCGTACTCCAGCACCCCCGAGAGGCCGCTCAGGTCTAGCACGGTCTGGCCTTCGTGGGGGGAAGAGAGCGCAGGCTTGCTGCCGCCCCCTCGGGGCAGGAGGCGGCGGTGCGTGCGCACGGCCTCCTGGACTTCGGCGGCACTGGTGGGCTGAAGGGGGGGAGCGCTCACTTGCACCCCCTGGTCTGGTGGGAACCCAGGCCCTTACTCACGCGAGATCACCCCCGCTTTCTCCAGCGGATGCGCTCCGTGGAAGCTCTGCGCGGGTGTTTCGCCGGGGAACATCTTGCCCCGGTTGGCGAGCTCCTGGGGGTCGAGGGCCAGGCGAATGCGCCGCATGGCGGCGAGGTCGGCCTCCCTGAACATTGCTGTCATGTAGGCCTTTTTCTCCATGCCCACCCCGTGCTCGCCGGTGATGGAGCCGCCCAGGGCCACGCACAGCTTCAGAATTTCCCCGGCCAGCTCCTCGGCGCGGTGCAGCTCGCCCTCGAGGCGCCCGTTGTAGAGAATCAAGGGGTGCAGGTTGCCGTCGCCTGCGTGAAAAACGTTGGCCACCCGCAGGCCGTAGCGGGCCGAGAGCGCTTCGATGGCTTCGAGGGCCTGACCCAGCCTGGAGCGGGGCACCACCCCGTCCTGCACGATGTAGTCCGGCGAGAGCCGGCCCACCGCCGAGAAGGCGGCCTTGCGCCCTTTCCAGATTTTCAGGCGCTCCTCGTTGCTCCGGGCTACCCGCATCTCGTAGGCCCCCGACTTCTGGATGACCTCCTCCAGATAGCGGGCCTCGGCCTCGACCTGCGGGGTCTCGCCCTCGAGCTCCACAATCAAAAGGGCCCGCGCCTCCAGGGGATACCCGGCCTTGACGGCAGCCTCGGCGGCCTCAATGGCCAGCGAGTCCATAATCTCCATGGCCCCCGGCAGGAGCCCCGAGGCCACCACTGCCGCCACCGCGTCGCCCGCTTTGGCCAGCGAGTTGTAGGCGGCCAGCACGGTGTGGTAGGTCTCGGGCCTGGGCAGCAGGCGCAGCGTTACCTCGGTGGCGATACCCAAAAGCCCCTCGCTGCCCACCAGCAGCCCCAGCCAGTCGGGGCCGGTGTTTTCCAGGCTTTCGCTGCCCAGCTCCACGGTTTCGCCATCCGGCAGTACCACCCGGGCAGCCAGCACGTGGTTGGAGGTCATGCCGTACTTGAGGCAGTGGGCCCCGCCGGAGTTGAAGGCCAGGTTGCCGCCAATGGTCGAGACCGGCTGCGAGGAGGGGTCGGGCGCGTAGTAGAGGCCATAGGGCGCGGCGGCGTTGGAAACCTGGAGGTTGATGAAGCCCGGCTGTACCACCGCGATCCGTTCTTGAGGCTCGAGCCGCAACAGCCGGTTCATGCGGTTGAGCCCAATCAAAAGCCCCCCGTCAATGGGCAGCGAACCCCCCGACAGGCTGGTACCGGAGCCCCGCGCCACATAGGGAATCTGGTGCTTCGCGCACCAGCGCACCGCAGCTTCTACCTCCGCGTGGCTTTCGGGCAGCACCACCGACAGGGGCCGGGCCCGGAAGGCCGTAAGGGCGTCGGACTCGTAGGGTGCGAGTTCGCCCGGCCTGTGCAGCAAGCGGCCTGGGGGAAAGAGGCGCTCGAGCTCGCTCAGTGCAGCATGCATACGGTCTCCTGGTCAGTGGAGATATATCTAGACTTCTTTGCCATTTTATGGGCCTCCAGCGCTGCTTTGAAGCTAGCCGAGACCCATTGATTTGTCAATAAATGAAACTATTTTTTATCTTTTGGAAAATAAAAAACCCAGGACAGGCCCAGGTTTTGTGGGCTAGGAACTTACGACTTTTCCTCGAGCCTGGCGGGTTTGAAAATGCTGGTACTCTTGCTGCCCTCGTAAACCCTGTCGGGCTTGGGCAGGGTCTGGCTTTCGCGTACCCGGTTCATCACCAGGCCCAGGGTCTGGGCCCCGACCCGCTTGAGGATCTCGAGGGCCGAGCGCAACTGGCGCCGGTCGGTCTGGCCTTCGCGCACCACCATCAGCACCCCGGAAACATAAGGGGCCATGATCAGGGTATCGGTTACGGTCAGCACGGGCGGCGTGTCGATGATGATCATGTCGTACGGGCCGCTCTCCTTGAGATGGGTAATGAAGGGACGGAACAGCTCAGAGAGCAAGCGAGGGGGGTTCTCGAGGGGCTGCAGACAGGGAATCAGGTACAGGTTGTTCTCAACCAGGGTAGGCTGGGGGTGTACGCGGGGCAGGTTGACCAGCGCACTCACGATATCGTGGCCCTGGGTGATGCGAAACTCCTGGTGCAGTACCGGTTTGCGGCTGTTGAGGTCAATCAGCAGGGTCAGTTTGCCTGCTTTGGCGCAGGCCCGTGCCAGGCTGATGGCCACACTACTTTTGCCCTCGAGGGCCGCCGGGCTGGTAATGGCGATGATTCGTGGACTGCCCCCTGCAATGGTGTGGGTCACGTTGATATCGAGGTAACTGGCTACCTCAGGGGAGAGGGTACGCCCTGCACCCGCAGGCATCTCGGGAAATTCGCCTAGCAGGGGCAGCGAGGTCAGACTAAAGGCTTCGTCGGCGTTGCGCACGCTGCGCACACCGGCCTCGCGCATTAGTACCAGCCCCACCGCAAGGGCTAACCCCAGGAGAAGAGCCACTACCGAGTACAGCAGCGGACGCGGGCTGGCCGGACGGGCGGGGGCAATGGCCCGGTCTATCAGGCTCAACTGGCCGGTGGCACTGCGTTCCAGGGCCCGCATCAGGTCAATATCGCGCAACAGGCTGGCCCGCAGGGTTTGCAGGCTGGCCAGGTTTTCGCTGTTGCGGTTGGTGGCGTTAATCTGGCCGCTCACCACAGCAAGCTGGGCCTCGAGCGATTCACGGAACTTCCCAAAACTTCCCCGTACCCGTTCATCGTCCCATTGGCTCAGACTTCTGGCCCAGATGTTGGCAATCTCGGCGGCGCGGTCTGGGTTGGGGTTGCGAACGCTCAAGATAATGACGTTGGAGTTCTTGCCCTCCACGGTACGCACCCGCGAGCTGCGAACAAACCGCTCGAGGTCGCGGGGGGTCGTGCCCAGGCCCGCAGCTTGCAAGGTGCGCCCCAAAACCAGGTTACTCAGGGCGGCTTCGCGGTAGGCCCCCGCATCAATCAACGCCGAAGCGGGCACGGTGCCCAGGAGGTTGCTGCCCGACAACACGTTGCTCTGGGCTGCCAAGAGCCGGGCACTGGCCTGGTAAACCGGTGTTTGGAGGCTCGAGAGCACAAAAGTTGCCAGACTTAGCAGCACTGCAAAGGCCAGAATCCACAGGGCATAGCGCTTGAGGGTTCTGCCCAAACGCACAAGATCCAATTCTGGTTCTTGAGGAATTTGAGAAATGCCGTTCATACCGAAGCATTATATAAACCATTGCTGTTTTCGGGTTGTCAAATATCACGTCCTGTTGGGCATAGCTTTACAAACCACGACCCCAGGCCCAATACAATAGCTGCGTTATGTGGATTGGCCATGAGCTAACAGAATGGGATAACGCTATAGTAGGGTTGAGAAACGATATTTTGTTGAGTGAATAGAATATGCCTCTCACAAAATTTCTGACGACCTGAGGCATCAATGTCAACGATTCTCTGGATTAACAATTTCATCCGTGAACGCTTTCCAAGCCGCTTTGCCTGGGCGGTGCTGGATCAGGGCCTGTACGGTGCTTCCAATTTTCTGATCAATATATTGTTGGCCCGCTGGCTCGAGCCCCATTCCTACGGTGCTTTTGCCCTGGGATGGGCCATTCTGAACATCGCCTACCAGATTCAAAACCCGCTTGTTATCGAGCCAATGATGGTCTTCTCTTCCAATCGTTTTCGCCAGGCACCCGCTACCTATCAGAAAATTGTGGTACACCTCAACTGGATTCTCACTTTGAGCGCTACAGCCGTAATTCTGGTGGTGGCTTTTTTGCAGAGCGATCCAACCTTTACCGGGATGTACCTGGGTCTGGCGGTTGCCATGCCACTGATGCTCTACACCATGCTGGTGCGCAGGGTGTGCTATGCCAACCTTAACCCGGCCCTTGCCGCTAAGGGCGGTTTGATCTACATGCCGGTTTTCTTATCTTCGGCTTTTCTCTTCAATCACCTGTCCTGGCTGAATGCTTTTTCTGCGCTTTGCCTGATGGGCTTTGCGGCGTTGTGCTCGGGGTTGTGGGTGGAACGCGGGCTGGGGCGGGGCCTGGTGGCCGAGTCCTCTGGGGGGCTGGGCAGCGTGCAGATGGGTCTGCCTGCCCAGAACGGCAGTGGTCTGGGGCGTTGGTTGTCGCTGTTCAGAGCAGTGCTGCGCAACCACTGGGGCTATGGCCGGTGGAGCCTGCCCGCCAGCATGCTGGCCGTCGTAATTACGGCTTTTCCGTACTTGATTCTTTCGCATATCAGTGGCCTGGCTGCAGTGGGCAGCCTGCGGGCGCTGGAAAATACGGTGCTGCCAGTCTATAGCTTTATGAATGCCTTTGGGGCTCTGCTCATACCGATTTTTGCCAGGGCCCGCACCACTGCCGAACTCACTCGAGTGGTGCTGCGCTATGCAACCGTTTTTTTTCTTTACGGATTGCTGGCCTGGCTGGTTCTGGCGGTTCTGCACGGCTGGATTTTCAGCTTGCTTTATGGAGATAACTACCAAACCATCAGCTATCTCCTGATTGCCTATGGTGCGCTTCCCCTGCTGGTCGGGCTTTCCATCGTGTTTTTATCGGCTTTGCGTTCACAGGAGAAACTGCGCTGGATTATCGTGCTGTACGCTGTAACTGTAACTTTCATGGTATCTGCGGGCATCTTTCTAATCAGCCACAACGGGGTGCAGGGAGCGGTCATGATACTGGTATCGTCGAATGTGATGTTGACTGTTTTGGCTGCGTTGGTCTGGTATCGTTATGGGCGCAAAATCGCCTGAGAGTAGGTTGCGGTGAAGATCTGGCATGTATGCGATACCCGCGGCCCCGACGAGGTCAATGGGGTCAGTACCACGCTCTGGGCGATTGCTCCGGCCCAGGCTGCCCTGGGCCATCGGGTTCAGATCGTAAGCCGTGATCCGCTCAATGCGGTTGGGCAAGCCACCCTTGAGCAAGCGGGCCTCGAGCATCTGTTTCTGCCTCGTAAAAACCTGGGTTGGGACGCAAGCAATCTGGCCGAGCTGCTTGCCCGTTTTGAGCCCGATATTGTTCACATGCACTCCATCTTCATCCCACAGCAATACCAGCTAGCACGGGTGCTGCGGGCTCGAGGGATTCCTTTTATCATCACCCCCCACGGCCAGTTATCGCCGCAATCGCTAAGGCGTGGGCGCTTCAAGAAATGGCCGTATGCCCGTTTCATCGAGAAGCCACGCTTCTATATGGCAGCAGCCATCACCGCCCTGACGCCTGGTGAGGCTGCCGACATAAAAGCCTTTGCGCCGGGTTTCCAGGGAATGGTGGAGGTTATTCCCAATCCGGCCCCACCCATAAAAGAGGTCGCGTGGCAAGGGGGAAAGAGCAAAACCCTGGTTTACCTGGGGCGTTTTGATGTAATGCAGAAGGGAATAGATTACCTGATTGCCCTGGCTAACGAACTGCCGGAGTACGAGGTCAGGCTTTATGGAACCGAGGATGCCAAAACCCTTCCCTGGCTTAACCGGCTCAAAGAGACCGCCTCTTCCAATGTGCATTTTGAGGCGCCGGTCTTTGGGGAACGGAAACTTGCAGTGCTTTCTCAGGCCCAAGCCTACATCCAGCTTTCGCGCTGGGAGGGGTTTGGTATGTCGGTGCTGGAAGCCATGTCGGTAGGTACACCCTGCCTGCTCAACATTGATTTGCAAATGACCCAAACCCTTCAGGAAGCTGGACTGGCGCTGCCTTTATCGGGCAATCCAGCGCAAATGGCCCGACAAGTTCGCAACTATTTGAGCGATCCGGCGGCCTTAGCACTCTGGTCTCAACGTGCCAGAGACTATTGCAGAACCGAACTGTCCCCCATACGCATAGCCACACAATACATTGAACTTTACCAGCGGGTAGTTGCCAGGTGATTACCTTGGCTAAATCCGTTGTACCGAGCCTTTGTGCTTAACGTGCTGACTGCAACTACAACCTGCCTCTCAAGAAGCCGCACTGGACAAGCACCAAAAACAACCCGATGGGTGACTGGAAAACCAGTAAGGTAAATGGGGGTGAATCTTGGCCATGCGCATACTACTGGTGGGTTTTGCTTGCAGTCCAGACCACGGTTCTGAGCAGGCCGTCACCTGGTCATGGGCCTGGTCGCTCTCGCAACAGTGTGAGGTGTGGGTGATTACCCATCCCGAATACCGTCAGAACATCGAGGATTTTATAGCCAAACACCCCAACCCCAATCTACATTTTTGCTTTGTGCAACTGGCGGGCTGGATGAATCCCTGGGATACCCATCATCTGGGAAAATTGCGCCTGCATTATCTTTTGTGGCAGCAAGAAGCCTACCGGGTAGCTCGAAAACTCCATCAGGAAATGGCTTTCGATCTGGTTCACTACGTGAGCTGGGCAACCATCAGCTCGGCTCCGCAGTTCTGGCGGTTGCCGGTTCCGTTTGTGTGGGGGCCGGTCGGGGGGGGGCAGGTGGCTCCGACTGCATTCCGGCGCTATTTTGGGGCAGGCTGGCGCAGTGAATTCCTGCGTACCTTGCGGGTCAAATTGCTGCCCTGGATACCTGCCATCCGCAAGGTAGTGCAGCAATCGGCCATGATCCTGACCATTAACCCAGAAACCGTGGAGGTGTTGCGGTTAGCGGGGGCCAAGCGGATGGAGATGTTCAACATTATTGGTATAGCGGACGAGCATATCCCAAAGGTGTTTCCCAAGCGCGAACCCAAGGAATATCTGACCCTGTTATGGGCAAGCCGCTTTGAGCCCAGGAAAGGGCTGCCGCTGTTGTTGGAAGCGCTCGAGCGTCTGCGGGATTTGCCCCATCGGGTACTGGTAGCGGGGGATGGGCCGCTCCGTAAACGCTGGGAGGCCGAGGTGGTCAGGCTGAATTTGGGAGATACCGTGAGGTTTTTGGGGATGGTGAATTGGCATCAGATGCGTGATCTGTACCTGGAAGCAGATATTTTTGTCTTCACCAGCTTGCAAGACACCTTCGGTAACGTAACCCTCGAGGCCCTGGCCCAGGGGTTGCCCGTCCTGACCCTGGGCCATCAGGGGGTGGGCTACCAGTTACCCGATGCTGCCACGCTCAAGGTTCCTGTAACTACACCCGACGAAGTGGTTACACGACTCGCTGAGGGAATCCGAAAGCTGCATGCCGACCCCAGGCTAAGGTATGAGATGGGCAAGGCTGGTTGGGAATATGTTAAGTCCAATAGCCAGTCGGTTCGGGCAGAGCGAATGGTACAGCTATACCGGCGAATACTGGCAAGCAGGGAAAACCCATCGGTCAAAAAGCTCCCCACGCGCTAAATACACAGTCGTATAGATGCCTGTACACTGATAACATGCAAAATCAACTCTACCCAGTGCGGTTGCAAAGGAAAGAACGCAGTAGCCTGCTGCACCTGTGCAAGAAGGGTACCGTGGAGGTACGGGTCTACAAACGGGCCCAGGCCCTGCTGCTGGCCCATCAGGGTCTGAAGGATCGGGAGATCGGTCAGCAAGTAGGCCTTAGCCGCACCACCCTGGTCAACCTGCGGCGGCGTTTTCAGCAAGAACGCCTCCAGTGCATCTACGACCAGCCTCGCTCAGGGCGCAAACCCCGCTTTGACGGGGTTCTTCGGGCCAAGATCACCGCCCTGGCCTGCAGCGACCCGCCAGAGGGGTATGGCCGCTGGAGCTTGCGGCTGCTGGCCGATCGGGTGGTGGAGTTGGGCTGGGTGGAGGGTATCCACTTTGATACGGTAGGACGCATCCTCAAAAAAACCAACTCCAACCCCATCAGCTCAGAAGCTGGTGTCTAGGCAAGCTGGACGGGGGCTTCCTGGCCCGGATGGAGCACCTGTTGCACCTGTACGCCCTCCCCTATGACCCGGCCTATCCCCTGGTCTGCTTTGACGAACGCCCCTGCTTCCTGATCGGCGAGGTGTTGACCCCCATCCCGATGGAACCAGGGCAGCCTAAACGGCAGCACTACGCCTACCAGAAGAACGGCAGTTGTAGTCTGTTCATGGCTTTTGAGCCGGCTACCGGGCGGCGCTGGGTTCAGGTCTATGCCCGACGAAGCGGCCGGGAGTACACCCGGTTCATGCAGTACCTGCAGGAGCAGTTCCCCCAAGCCCGGCGGATCCGTCTGGTGCAGGATAATCTTTCCACCCACAGCCCCGCCTCTTTCTACGCCCATCTGCCCGCAGCGCAGGCCTTCGCCCTGATGGAGCGGTGGGAGTGGAACTGCACCCCTCCCAGGGCTAGTTGGCTGAACATGGTGGAAATTGAGCTATCGGCCCTTTCCCGGCAGTGCTTGCAGCGCCGGATAGGAACCCAAGAAGCTTTAGAGCGGGAGGTGCGGGCCTGGGTAGCTGAGCGTAACCGACGTCGGGTCACGGTGTGCTGGCAGTTCACGCTGCAGGATGCCCGGCAAAAGTTCGCCAAGAGGTATCTGGTGTAAAGGAAATAATACGACGATGTACTAAATAACTCCTTTAGTTCACACTGCATAATCGGTTCGTAACGTTGGGCGTAACCGTTGCAAACCTGAACCGCCCCAAGTCAGTTATATATTTATTCAGAAGAGTTTTGCTGGGTATTTAGCTGCATCAGTCAGAACTAGATAGTCTACGGAGACCCCATGAAGTACACCGTGCTCACAAGCCGTCAAGGAACCGCAGGAGACTGGTTAAGTTGCGCCCGTATAAGGTCTAGAGATGAATCCAGGTTGCGTTAGAAAATCAGGCTCCGGGCGCAATACCCGAATGATTTTCGATCATGCCATTATCCAAAACATAGACGGGAGGCACTTAGATGCTGATTAATAGCTCGAGCAGGTGGGTGGTGCGCCATTCGATGCTTTTGGGCGGGTTGCTGCTGGTCTTGGTGGCGGGGTATTGGGCCTTTAGCCGGGCTTTTGGCTATATCGGCTACTATCCGATTTTGATTGGCGAGGTCGCCATGCTTGCTGGCGTGGCGCTGGTGGTCTGGTCGGGGGGATTTCGCTTTCCCCGTCAGCTTTCAGCCTGGCTATTTGTGTTTGTTTTCCTGTTTGGCCTGGGCCAGATCATCTACTCGGCCTGGTTTTTGGAACAGCCTCCACTGGAAGTTATCCGCAGTTTCGCCACACTCTACTACGGGGTGTACGGGTTTTTGGCCTATTTTGCCGCCCGAAAGCTGTTGGTATTGCTGGATGACCACACGCTGGCGCGGCTGATGTCCAAAATGGCCTGGGCGGTTTTGTTGGGCATGAGCATCTCGATTGCCGGCTTTATTTTCCTGGTGGAATTTTTGCCGTTCTTTCCGCAAACCACCGTGCCCATTCTGACGTACAAGCCTACCGATGCTATTATTCCGCTGCTATTTTTTACCGTGATGTGGGTACGAGGCTATTTACCACCGGCTTTCATGGCCTGGATTCTGGCCCTGGTAGCTTTCGCAGCGGCCCGCAGTCGCTCATCCCTGGCAGCTTATATCGCTGGTTTTGTTTTGCAGGGGCCATTCAAGATTCGCAGCCTGTGGTTGATAGTGGCGGTGTTTGTAGCAGTTAGCATGCTGGCAATATTCGATGTGCGGATCAGCCTGGGATACCGGGAGATCAGCATTAACCAACTGGCAGCCAATGCTTTGTTTTTCCTCGAGCCAGACCAGGCTGGACAGCTCGACAGCACCACCACCCAAAACGCCAACTGGCGCTCGGCCTGGTGGACCGCCATCTGGAATGAGGCCGTGGTCAATGAATACTACTTTATGGGGCTGGGCTGGGGGGTCAACCTGGCCGATCACTATGGCTTCCAGACGGTCGAGGCCGATACGCTGGACGTGTTGCGCAATCCTCATAATGCCTTGATGGGCATCCTGGCTCGAGGGGGCTGGGTTATTTCCATTGCCTGGCTGCTGACATATGCTACTTTTCTCGTGTCGGTAGCCTGGAGCCTGGCCCGCAAGCACTATAGCTATGCTCATCGCACGTTGCTGATCGCTATTTTTGTGTGCACCATTGCCAACCTTATCAATGGTGCTACCGATGTATATCTGGAAAGCCCTCAGGTGGCCATTCCACATTGGATCTTGATTGGTCTGGGCTGGGCCTTGATGGCAAGCGAAACCAGGCCCTCCAGTGCTGGCGAGATCCCAGCTGGCCTCGAGAAGCAATAACAGCTGCGCTTCTGAGATCGGCAATACCAGGATAGTGATCTGTTGGCCACGACTTGCCTGACGCGTTCTTATTGCGGCACAGAGCGGAAAAGTCTTTTGCGGCACAACACGCGGGTATTTGTTTGGCTTCTTACACCCAGATATCATCAGAGTTGGGAAAATTATCTGGATGTGGATCAAATACCTGTTTTATGCAGCCTTTTCGCTTCTGGTATTTCCCTTGAGTGGATGCAGCCCTACTGTTATTGCTGCCATGACGGTAAGCTCGACCTATGATGGGGCCATCATGGCCGGAGCCGATGCCCGCATCGAGCGCTACCGCAAGGGTGTGCTGGTAGTCCGGGTACGGGACGCCAGGGGGCAGCCCGTGCCCGAGGTTCAGGTACAGGTTGAGCAGACCCGCCACCATTTTTTGTTTGGTGTCAATGTCTTCAACCTCGAGCCCCAAAATGGGGCGGCCTGGCAGCGTTCGTATCAGAGCCGCCTGCTCGAGGTTTTCAACTATGCCACCCTTCCTTTTTACTGGGCCGAGCTCGAGCCACAGAGGGGACAGCGTAACTACGCCCGCCTGGATCGCATGGTTCGCTGGCTTGAAGAGCGCAACTTCAGCCTTAAGGGGCATCCTCTGGTGTGGTCTTTCTACAACCCCAGCTGGATTCCCAGAGATCCCGACCAGACCATTGGGCTGCTGCGTGAACGGGTGAACGAGATCATCCAGCGCTACAAGGGCAGTATCAAGTACTGGGATGTGGTCAATGAAGCCAACAACCTTCAGGAAACCAATGGGGTTCAGCAGTGGCTTCAGCGGGATGGCCCGGTACTCTACGTACTCACTGCTCTGGAATGGGCAAGAGCGGCGGGGCGCGGCGCCGACCTGACCTACATCTACAACGATTATGAGACGGGCCCTTTTGTCCTCAGGTTATATACCGAACTTGCACGGCTCAATCGCCTGCCTGATGCGTTTGGTATTCAGTCCCACATGCATGAACAACTTTGGAGTATGCGAGAAGTCTGGGAGAGGGTAGACCGGATTGCCCAGTTTGGACGTCCGGTGCGCTTTACCGAAATTAGCGTTCTGAGCGGAGCAAACATTGCCTGGGACAGCCCCCGCCCCAACCCCTGGCCCAGCACACCGGAAGGGGAGGCCGTCCAAGCCGAATATGTGGAGAACCTTTACCGAGTGTTGTTCAGCCATCCCAGGGTTGAAGCCATCACCTGGTGGGATTTGTCCGACCTGAATGCCTGGATGGGAGCGCCCGCAGGTCTGCTGCGTGCAGACATGAGTTCCAAGCCAGCCTACGAGCGCCTCAGAACGCTGATCAAGGGCCGGTGGTGGACCAAAGCCCAGGGAAAAACCGACAAGGATGGGGAGTATCGTACTCGAGCCTTTCTGGGCTCACACCGCGTGACCGTTAGCGTCAACGGGCAAAGCCAGACCGCAATGGCCGAGGTTAGCAAGAACGAAGATGGGGAAACCATTCTGAACGTGCAGCTAGGGCGCTAATACCAAATCTGCTCAGAAGTGACCCAAAAGCGATATACAAGTCCCTCGGACGCGCTCCCTGGCGCGGCAAGTGAGGGGCGCGTTTAGCGCCGCTCACGCGCAGAGTTGGTATAAGTACGGTGTCGTAAAAGTGCCTGTAGATTGTTCCAAGCCTCAGGCCCACTGCTCGAGGTTTTGGTCCACGAAACGCAGGAACGTGATGCCAGAACGGTTAATTGGATGCGCTGCAAAGCCCCCTTTGTTCTACCGAACCGAGAAGGGATTGAAGTTGGTGTTACGGTCGTAGTAGTCCTCTTGCTCGGCCCGCTTCAAGAAGCCCACCACCGTGTAGGTTAGGGGTGTGAACAGCACCTCGATGCCTACCTTAAAAACGTAGTTGGATACGAACACTGTCCAGAGCAGGCTGTTATCCCAAACACCATAAAAGGCAATCAGCAGAAAGAGGGCGGTGTCCAGCCCTTGCCCCACCAGCGTGGATCCAATGGTACGCAGGGCCAGCCAGCGCCCGTTGGTAGCCACCTTGAGCCTGGCCAGGATGTAGCTGTTGACGAACTCACCCACAAAATAGGCCACCAGGCTGGCTAGCACAATGCGCGGCACCAGACCCAGAATGGCCGTGAAAGCCTCGGCGGACTTCTGGCTAAACGCGTCGGTGGGGGCGGGAAGGGTATTGACCAGGCCCAGGGTGAGGGTGGAGAGCAGCAGCAAGAAGAACCCTGTCCAGATCACCCGACGGCTTTTTTTGTAGCCGTATACCTCGGTAAGTACGTCGCCAAAAATGTAGGCCAGCGGGAACAACAAAGTGCCACCGTCGAAGGTAAAAGGGCCCAGAAGCACCACTTTGGTCGAGGCGATGTTGGAGACAATCAGCACCACTACAAAAAAAGCGGTAATGAGGTCAAGGTAACGGTAGGTTTTCATGTTGCTCGGGGGAGTGTTTGACCTGGCTCGAGGGACTTGGTTCGCACCCGTTTTATCGAAAGTCTCAGGTCGCAGGTCAAAAGCCAGTCTAAAAATGCCGAGGATCGAAGAGGCTTATTCTTGCAATATGGGCTTTTAGCGGTAAGAGCGGGTTTTTCTGAATACAAAGCGTCCGCCACAATCATCCGCACAAGCCTTGCCCTGCATTTTTTCAGGCTTGGGAGGTGATAAAGGGCAGATTGCGGTCAAACTGGCCGCGGTCGAGGCCATAGCCATAGACGAAGGCATCCTCGATTTCGAAGCCCAGGTAGTGAATGGGCACTTCAATTTTGCGCCTCGAGGGCTTGGAAAGCAGCGCGGCAATTTTGAGGGAGGCAGGTTGGCGGGCTTCCAGCATGCGCAGCAGGTAGTTGATGGTGATGCCGGTGTCCACAATATCCTCAACGATAATCACCTGGCGCCCCGCGATGGGCATCCGCAAATCCTTCAAGAGCTCCACCTCGCCGCTGGTTTTCTGGGCGTTGCCGTAGGATGAAACTGCCAGAAAGTCCATGGTAACGGGCATGTCTATAGCCCGTACCAGATCGGCCATGAAGATAAAAGCCCCGTTCAGCACACAGACCAGATGAGGCTCCTGACCTGCGTAGTCACGTTTTATCTGCGCGCCCAGTTCGCGTATTCGGGCGGCGATTTGGGCTTCGCTGAGTTGTACTTTGCCGTTTCCGGGTTGAAAGACGCTCACTACTCGATTCTACGGTACTCTTTTTGGCTCGTACATCGGTCTGAGGTATTTTAGCTGGTTTAGGCTTGGATGCACTCCGGCTGGAACTGTCCTTGCGTTTACCGGGGGACGTGGCTCGACTGGAGAGCGCAGCAGGCTTCTGGCGCTGGGCCTGGGCAGGCTTGCGCACCCTGGGTAGCCCAGCGTTGGTGTACAGCAGCTTGATTTCCTCCTGGCTAAGGTAGCGCCACTGGCCGACCTCGAGCTCACCGAGTTCTATGGGTCCCACCGCCAGCCGCACCAGCCGCTCCACCGGGTGCCCCACCTTGCCCAACATGCGCCGTACTTCGCGTTTGCGCCCTTCGGCCATGGTGAGCTTGATGCCATCCTTGACCGGCTGGGCCGCAAGGGCTTTGGCCAGCCCATCCCCCAGCACTACGCCCTGTGTGAGTTGTTGGCAGGCTTCTTTACTTACCCTGCCGCCCTTGCACCAGGCCCGGTAGAGCTTGGGCACCTGATTACTGGGATGGGTCAGGAGCTGGGTCAGTTGGCCGTCGGTGGTGAGCAGCAACAACCCTTCGGTGTCTTTGTCGAGCCGCCCCACCGAGTGCAGACCCGGGTGCCTGGGCACCAGCTCGTAGACCAGTTTTTCGGCGTGTTCGTCTTCGTGGGTAGTGGTGTAGCCTTTGGGTTTGTGCAATGCGATGACCACATTTTTCTGGGGCATCCGCACCCGTTCCCCATCCAGCCGTACAATATCGCCGGTCTGTACCACAGCCCCAATACCTACAACCTGATTATTGATGGAAACACGTCCAGACCGAATCAAATCCTCTGCCTTGCGGCGGCTGGTAATTCCCGAGCGAGCCAAGAATTGCTGAAGGCGCATACACACTATAGTAACGCAGGAATTGTTGAGTAAGGGAGCTCGAGCGATGAGCCCCTACAGCCACCAGCGATTTATCTATCCACCGCCTGCAAATTCCAAACCCTTGGTTTGGGTTATCTTCAAACATTGGTAACGTACTTCAAATGTGCCTACTCCTGCGTGGAAGCAAGCTGTATAGTGCAGGCTGTGATGCTGAAGCTGACTGCGGTCTGAACCCATTAAGTTGCGCCCAGGCAAGATTCACAAGCAGCATTTTGCGATAGCTGCAAGGTGAACACAATTCCTATGTGATTGCGTACTGCTTCATTACGTGAAATACATACAAGAATCACTCGGAAGAGCGCTCTATGAAACCTGGGGATTTGGCGATTCTGTTTTTGCTGGCGGCGATCTGGGCGGCATCGTTCCTACTGGCTCGAGTGGTTACGCCGGTATTGGGCACCTTTCCACAAGTCGAAGGACGCTTGCTGCTGGCGGGGTTGATTTTGCTGGTCTATCTGCGGTGGATTCGGGGGGGGCTCGAGTTCTCCACACGCTGGTTTGAATATCTGGTGTTAGGGGCTACCAATGCCGCCATCCCTTTTACCCTGATCGCCTTCTCGGTACTCCATATCAATGCCTCGATGGCCACCATTCTCAATGCACTCGCCCCCCTGTTTTCTGCATTGATTGCAGCGCTTTGGCTCAGGGAGCGTTTTACCCTGGGTCAGGTTCTGGGTTTGCAACTGGGGATTGTGGGGGTGGGCATCCTGGTTGGTTGGAGTCCGGTTGCCCTCAGCCCCATGGTTTTGCTGGCCATCGGTGCAGGCATCCTGGCTGCGCTGTGCTTCGGATTTAGCACCGTCTTTGCACGGCGCTACAGCCGAGGCGCACCCTTAGCCACCGTAACCGGACAAATGCTCTTCGGAGCGGTGTTGTTGGCGGCTCCTGCCATCGCTACCCTTCCCGCAGCGCCGCCTTCACCCAGCATCCTGGGGCTGTTTTTGTTGTTGGCATTGGTGGCAACTGCGCTGGGTAACCTGCTCTTCTTTCACCTCATCAACAGCGCTGGCCCCACCCAAGCGGGCAGTGTGGGTTTTTTGATTCCGGCTTTTGGTCTTCTCTGGGGCTACGTTTTTCTGGAAGAGCCCCTTACCTGGAGCCTGTTTGCAGGTATGGCCCTGATTTTGCTGAGCGTGGCCCTGGTCAACCGGGTGTTTAGCAGGTCTGCAACTTTTCGGTGAAACCCTTTGCATGTGCTGCGGCAAAGATGTCTGTGCCCTAAGGTCTCAGGTCGCAAGTTCGGCAGAGAATCCAGGGTCACACCCTAGAGCCAGAGCCCAGAGCCGTCCAGCGTTTGGGGTGCTTCCTAAGTGTGTTTGTTACCGCATAATGCTCGGTGTTCAGGTAGATACTGCCCTCGTACCCGTGCAGCTTAAGATGATGAACCATGGGTCTGACAGACTCGGTGTGGCGAGATTAGAGTCGAGGGTCGGGTGCAAGAGGGATCAGGCTTCCATCTTTAGCCTGGGGCTTTCAGCTTTCAGCCAGGAGCTATGGGCTATCCGCTATCGGCATTTTTACAGCGGGGATTTCTTCTGAAAGCGGGGTTTGCGCTTTTCCTGCAGTGACGCCAGCCCCTCTCTGGCATCGGGGCCCAGAAAGCCCATAAACTCCAGCGCCAGCGAGGTGTCAAAGTTGGGCCCCATCATGCGGAGCCAGTTGTTGAGGGCATACTTGGTGAAGCGAATGGCGCTGGGTGAGCCCTGAGTGAGCCGCTGGGCAATCTGGAGCGCTTCGGCATAAACCGCGCCATCCTCCACGCACCGGGACACCAGCCCAATGCGCTCGGCTTCCTCTCCCGAGAGGGGCTCGTTGAGCAAAAGGTAATACTTGGCCTTGCTGAGCCCGCACAGCAAAGGCCAAACCATTACCGAGTGGTCGCCTGCCGCCACTCCCAGCCGCACATGCCCATCCACGATGCGGGCGTTTCTGCCCGCCACGCTGATGTCGGCCAGCAGCGCCACGGCCAGCCCGGCCCCCACCGCAGGGCCTTCGATGGCCGCCACGATGGGCTTCGAGCAGTTCACCACCCCATATACCAGATCGCGGGCCTCCTTCCAGACCCGCAGCAGGGCCTCGTAATCGCGGATCATCTCCTCGATCATCTCGAAGTCGCCGCCGCTGCTAAAGGCCCCGCCTTCGCCCCGCACCAGCACCGCACCGATATTTTCATCGGCGTCTATATCCCGCCAGACATAGGCCAGCTCGCGGTGCATCTGGCTGTCGGCGGCATTCAGGCGGCCTGGATTGGAAAGGATGACCTCGAGTACCCCTTCACTAGGCTGGTCAAACTTCAAACGCTGATAACGCTGTTGCCAGTTCATGCCAGCAGTTTACGCAATTGGCTGAAAGCCGAAAGCGGAAGGCTCAAGGCTGAAAGCCATTACCAACCTTGCCTGAATAGCTATTTTTGAGGGCATTCCGATACCCCCTCATCCGGCGACACTCCAGACGCTGTTGATAACGTCTCCGGCACTATTCTCCTGTACTGCTGACGGGGTGTCGCCACCTTCTCCCGCAAGGGGAGAAGGAAAGGGGTTCTGGTGGATTTGATATAACGCCTCCAATCCACAGGCCACTCACTACAGGCTACAAGCCACAACATGCTGCTTTCGGCCTTCGGTTTTGGGCTTTGAGCACCTTGCCGAGCCTACCCCATTCGCAGGTTTCTTTGTAGAATCCGCTGGCATGGCCCTATTTGCCGTGAACAAGCCATTGGGCCGTACCTCGCACGACGTGGTAGACATGGCCCGCAAACTGCTGGGCACGCGCCGGGTGGGCCACACCGGCACCCTTGACCCATTGGCCACCGGGGTCTTGATCCTGGCTTCGGATGTTTCGACCAAACTGGTGCCATTCTTGTCTGCGGAGGAAAAGGAATACCTCGCCTGGGTTTCCTTTGGGGCGACCACCGAGACCCTGGATGCAGAGGGGCCGATTGTAGAAGAAACGCCCCGGCGTCCCACCCAGCGCGAGATTGAAGCGGCTTTGCCTGCATTTTTGACCATGACGGAGCAGACGCCCCCGGCTTATTCGGCGGTGAAGGTGGGGGGGGTCAAGGCCTACGAGGCGGCGCGTAAAGGACAGACGCTCGAGCTCGAGGCCCGCCCGGTCAAATATCACGAGGTGACCCTGCTGGCTTACGACCCGGCCCCCATTGCCTACCGCATTGCCCACTCGGCAGCTGGCTGGCAGCTATCTGAGCGGGGCCGCCAGGTGGAGTTGCCCAGACCCCTGGGCGACTACCCGACGGCGGTGATTCGTTTGGTGGTGGGGCCCGGTACCTATGTGCGTTCGTTTGCTCGAGACCTGGGCGAACAACTGGGTAGTAAAGCCTTCCTCTCGGGTCTGGTGCGAACCAGGGTGGGCAAGATTGGCCTCGAGCAAGCTCAGGAAATCGAGCACCTGGATATCAGAAAAACCCTGGATGAGCTCGAGGCCCTCTCCTGTCCTTGCGTCGAACTCTCCCACACCGAGGCCAAGCGGGTGATGGAGGGTGTACCGCTGCCCATTCCCGCCAGGGGACTGGTGGCCCTGGTTGGCCCCAAGCGCCGCCTGGTGGCCATGGCCGAGGGGGATGGCTTCAAGCTACGCATCAAGCGGGTGTTCAAGGAGTAGGCAGCCGATCTCCCTATACCCTGGACCCTCTACAGCCTTCAATCCACCTCGAAGGTTTCCTTGATGATGGGCTGGGATAAGACCACCGAGGTGCGGGTGCTGCCGTAAAAGCCAAGCTGCTGGATGAGTTCTTGCAGGTGCTCCACAGATGGCGTCATGACCTTGGCCACAAAAGACGATTCGCCGGTCACAAAATAGCATTCGCGCACCGCAGGGGTAGCACGGGCAAACTCGAGCATCTGCTGGTAGCGGCCCGGCGGGGTAGCCACCTCGATCAGGGCGGTGATGGTGTACCCCAGTGCGCCTGGGTTGATCCGCGCGCCATAGCCCGCAATGATGCCGGCATCTTCCAGGCGGCGCACCCGCTCGGTGACGGCGGGCGTCGAGAGCCCCACCCGTCGGCCCAGCTCCCGGTAGGAGAGCCGACCGTCCTTTTGCAATTCGTTCAGGATGGCAATGTTGGCCTTATCAAGCAGTTTGGAAGCCACTCTTGTCATTATGGCTTAAGTTTGTAAAGCGCAAAACCTTTTTGTCTGTAAGAAATCGCTTTTATGTGCCCCAAAAAGCCTCTATTCTTGGGGAAAAACAGGAGGTAGCTATGGTGATTGGTGTGCCCAAGGAGATCAAGACCCTCGAGAACCGTGTGGCCCTCACGCCAGGAGGCGTAACCAGCCTGGTACGCCGGGGGCACAAGGTACGGGTGCAGCAGGGGGCCGGGGTGGGCTCCGGTATATCCGATGCCGAGTATCAAAAAGCCGGGGCCGAAATTGTAAGCGCTGCCGACGCCTGGGCCGCCGATCTGGTGGTCAAGGTCAAGGAGCCCATTGCCGAAGAGTATAAGTACCTGCGCAAGGGCCTCATTCTCTTCACCTATTTGCACCTGGCCGCCGATGAGGCGCTTACTCGGGCTTTGCTCGAGGGGGGAACTACCGGCATCGCCTACGAAACGGTGCAGCTCGAGGATGGCTCCCTGCCCTTGCTGCTGCCCATGAGCGAGGTGGCCGGGCGCATGGCCCCGCAGGTGGGCGCCGCTGCCCTGGAGAAACCCCACGGGGGGCGCGGGGTGCTTTTGGGTGGGGTGCCAGGGGTGGCGCCCGCGAGCGTGGTGATTATTGGGGGGGGCATCGTGGGCACCAATGCCGCCAAAATTGCCCTGGGTATGGGCGCTCAGGTGACCATCCTGGACGTGAGCAAAGCCCGGATGCAGTACCTGGACGATGTGTTTGGGGGGCGGGTCATTACCCTTTCTTCTACCGAAGCCAATATCGCCGCCTCCATCCGGCACGCCGACCTGTTGATCGGGGCGGTGCTGATTCCTGGTGCCAAGGCCCCCAAACTGGTCACCCGCGAGATGCTCTCCACCATGAAAGAGGCCTCGGTGATAGTGGACGTGGCGGTAGACCAGGGCGGTTGTGTGGAGACCATTCACCCCACCACCCACGCCGACCCCACCTATGTGGTGGACGGGGTGGTGCACTATGGCGTGGCCAACATGCCGGGGGCGGTGCCGCGCACCTCTACCTTTGCCCTCACCAACCAGACCCTGCCCTACCTGCTCAAACTAGCCGAGAAGGGGCTGGATGCCCTCCACGACGACCCCGCCCTGATGCTGGGCCTCAATACCCACCAGGGCAAGCTGACCTGCCTGGGGGTAGCGGAAGCCTTCGGGTTGCCCTACACCGAGCCCAAGGCAGCTCTGTAACAGTTTGGGGCGTGTTTAGTAAATACGCTTCAGGGTATAGGGCCCTTAATAAAACGCGCCCCTGTACCCGCCCTAACCCGGAACATCCCGGGCCCTTGCGGTACCCTGGGGGGGAAGCCTATGCGCTGGCGAGGGTGGTTTCTAGTGTGGGTGCTGGCGGGCCTGGGCCCGCCAGCCCAGGCGCAGGGTGTACCCTGGCTGCCCGGTGAACGCCTGGTTTACAACGTAACCTGGCAGGGGCTCGGGGTAGGTCGGCTCTACCTCAATGCTGATCCCATTGAGGGGGGCTGGCGCTTTCGCCTGAAACTCGAGACCACCGGACTCGCGCAGGCGGTAGGCTATGGCCTCGAGTCGGAGAGCCAGGTTGGTTACGACCTCTTTACCGACCGCTTCTGGCAAATTCTGACCGAGCCCCTCAAGGGCACTACCCGACTCTATTTCGAGCGCCAGGAGAACAACGGCTCCCGGGCCAGGGTGGTCTATCCTGACGGCAAGCAGTCGGGCTGGAGTAGCGCCAGCGAAGAGGTGATGGATCAGGTCTCGCTCATCTATTATCTGCGGGTTCGTCCCGAAACCCGCCTGATTCGTGCGGTGGACTACCCCAAACTGACCGAGGGCCGACTGGAGGTGCTGCCCGGCAGCAATGGCCTGGTGGGCTACCGCTTTGCCCGCGAAGACCTGCTGGTGGAGGTCTGGTATCGCCAGGATGCCCGCCGTACCCCGGTTCGCATCATCTTTGGGCGCGACTTTGGCCGACTGGAGGCTACCCTGGTCGAAAATTCCAACGGGCGCTAGGCCCGCAAAAGGCTCTCATCTGGCGTTTTGTGAAAGCTTGGAAACTGGGTTGGGGTGCGTTATAGTTGCGCCATAGGTATTCAACCAACCCCAGCGCAATGACGCTGAGTCCAGGGCGATGTGTGGGGTTGAACCAATCTGGAGGCTTATCTTGAAAGGGAACATAACCGTAACCGAGAGTGCGCTGGCGGCCATCCTGGGTCTGGCCGCGCACGAAGTGCCGGGGGTGATTGGGATGAGCCCTGCCGGTATCCGCGAATCCATTAGCCGTATCCTGGGCCGGAGCGAGGCCAGCGAAGGGGTGGTGGTCAAGCCCGACCCGAACGCTCCCGGCAAATACCAGGCCGACCTGTATGTGGTGGTGGCTTTTGGTGCGCGCATCCCGACGGTGGTGGACAGCATTGGGGAGCGGGTAAACTGGGCGGCCAAAAGCCTGGCGGGAGTCGAGCTTTCTACCGTGCGGATTCACGTGGTGGGGGTGAGCCGTGGCTGAGGCTCTATCGCCTGCCGAACTTGCCAGGGCCTTCCGCTATGCGACCGATTGGTTTGCGGTCTATGTCGAGGAGACCAACGCCCTGAACGTGTATCCGGTGCCGGATGGCGACACCGGTACCAACATGCACCTTACGCTGCAATCGGTACGGCGGGAGCTGGATCTGGCCGACACCAGCAAGATGAGCGATGTGGCGCGGGCCATCAGCTATGGCTCGCTGCTGGGTGCGCGGGGAAACTCGGGGGTGATTACCTCGCAAATCCTCAAGGGTTTTGCCGAGACCATCAAAGAAGCCAGTGCGGTTTCGCCCGAGCTGCTGGCCAGGGCCCTCGAGGAGGGCTCCCGCATGGGCTATAAGGCGGTGATGAAGCCCGTAGAGGGCACCATCCTGACGGTCTCGCGGGGGGTGGCCGAGGGTGCGCGGCAGGCCGTGGAGGAAGGCGCTACGAGCCTCGAGGCGGTTCTCCAGGGGGCTTTGCGGCGTGGCCGCGAGGCCTCTGACCGTACCCCCGAGCTGCTGCCGGTGCTCAAGCAGGCCGGGGTGGTGGACGCGGGGGGCGTGGGTTTGTTGCGTTTTGTGGAGGGCCTCGAGGGCTACCTAAAGGGCCTGCCGTTGCCCGAACCCCCCAAAATCGAGAAGTATGCCCAAACCGCCTTCGAGGAGGAGGAGTTCGGTTACTGCACCGAGTTTCTAATGGAAGGGGTGGCCGAGCCGGTGGAGAAAATCCGCGAGGCGGTGTCGTCCTTTGGCGACTCCTTGCTGGTGGTCGGGGCCGAGGGCTACGTCAAGGGCCATATCCACACCAACGACCCCGACGGCCTGCTGGCCAGTGTGGCCCGCTACGGCAAGATGGTGCGTACCAAGGTCGAGGATATGTCGCAGCAGCACACCGAGATTCTCTCCATGGCCGGGGCTGCCGACGAGGCCCCCCCGCCTACGGGCCTGGTGGTGGTGGCCAACGGCTGGGGACTGGTCAAGGCTTTCCGGGGCTTCGGGGCCCGCATTGTGGCCGGGGGCCAGACCGCCAACCCCAGCGTGCAGGACATCCTGGATGCCATCAAGAGCCTCCCCAACCCCGAGGTGATTGTGCTGCCCAACAACGGCAACGTGATTATGTCGGCCCAGCAGGCGGCAGGCCTGGCCGAGGGCAAGACCGTACACGTGATCCCGACCCGCACCATGGGCCAGGGGCTGGCCGCCAGTGTGCTCTACCAGGCCGAGCTGCCCTCGAGCGAACTCCTGCCCGAGATGGAAGAAGCCTCCAGGAGAGCGGTCACCCTGGAGGTCACCCGGGCCAGCCGCAGCGTGGAGATTGGCGGGGTGAGCGTGACCGAGGGCCAGCCCATTGGCCTGCGCGACGACAAACTGGCCCTGGCCGCTAACACCCCCGAGGAGGCCCTGTTCAACATGATTCAACTGGCCTCCCAGGAAGGCGAGTACGAAATACTGACCATTTTTCATGGCCCCACCGTCACAAAAGACACCCTGGACACCCTGGTGGCCCGGATTGCCCAGGCCATGCCCGACCTCAGCCTTGAGATTCACCCGGGCGGCCCAGACCTCTACGATTACCTTGCTGTGCTGGAATAACTCGAGCCCGTAATCCGGAACCCGGTCGTTGGTTCAAATTCGACAATACGTTTCGGCCTAGCGTTACTTTTGTACGCTATGGGCGTAATGCAAGCCTTTGTTTATTTTCCGCATAAAGCCCGTCCTGAATGGGATAAATTTGGTATACCACTTCATAAACTATGTCAGGGAGCCGTCATGGCTCAGATGAGAAATCTCAAGAAACCCTTTAGGTTGGACTCATAAAGTGAAACTGCGAGAAAATCCCGTCTGACAAGCAAAAGCGAAAAGAAGTTGGTCTGGTTCCAACCAAACCCCCCAAATAAATGAGAGGCGTGACGCTGATTTCTAAGGGAACCTGAGAACTGCCCCCCTACCCTCGAGGAGGTATGGAACGATTATTCCGCCTCCGCATTCCGAGTCTGATCCTGCTATTGGCAGTGTTGGGATTGGGCTGGGCCCAGGCCCCCAGGGCGATGACCCTCAAGGCCACGGCCTACACCTCCTCGGTGCGGGAAACCGACAGCACCCCCTTCATCACCGCTACCGGGGCCCGCACCCGCATCGGCATCATTGCGGTGAGCCGGGATATGCTGCGTGAGCTGCCCTATGGCTCTAAGGTGATGCTCGAGGACCTGGGCACCCCGGCAGGGGTGGGCAAAGGGCGCTTCAACTACCTCTTCAAAGACCGGGTTTTTGTCGTAGAGGACACCATGCACCCCCGTAAGCGGGAGCGGCTGGATGTGTGGTTGCCGGACCGCAGCACTGCCATCCGCTTTGGGGTGCGCAATGTCCGGGTGACCGTGATCCAGCGAGGGCGGGGGTAGAGTAGTCTAGGGTCAAGGGGCCAGAGCCTAGGGCCAAGAATCACTGGGCTCGTGACTCTAGCGGCTCCTATGCGATGTGTAGGGTCGCAGTTTATTAGGGTACAACGCGCAAAAAGTGAAGTCTGCTCGAGTGGCTGCTTGGATTTCACCAATGCAGCATGGCGCAGTACAGGCCCTTGACCCTTGACCCCTGACCTTATGCGTTTTGTCTGGTTTCTTGCCCTGCGCCAACTCCGCTACCGCCGTACCCAGAGCCTCATCACCCTCCTGGGGGTGGCGGTGGGGATTATGGTGCTCACCACCGCCCTCTCGCTGACCAATGGCTTTATCAAGGGGCTGGTCGAGGCCACTCTCAAGGCGGTGCCCCACCTTTACTTGCAGAGCCTGAACCTCGAGGATAGCCCAGTTCCACCGTCCCACCCGGAGGTAATCGGCCAGGCGCCGGTCTTGCTCACCAAGGCCCTGCTGACCCGACGGGCCGAGGCGGGCCGAGGGGCCGGGGCCGACTTCGCCACCCTGATTGGGCTCGGGGAGGGCGGACAGGCTGTCTACCCCGACCTCGACCTGTCCCGGCTCAAGGACGGCGGCATCGTTTTGGGCAGTGCGCTGGCCCGTAGCCTGGGCGCCTATCCGGGCGACAGGCTGTTTCTGGTCTCGATCAATCAGAAGCGAATTCAGCTCGAGGTGGTGGGCACCTTCCAGACCGGCAACTACCTGCTCGACGCCGGGTTTGCCTTTACCACCCTGGCCGATACCCGCGAACTCATGGAGCAGCCCGGTACGCTTTCGGGCTATCAGCTGCGATTGCGCAACCCCGACAAAGCCCCCGAGGTGGGCCTGGCCCTGGCGGGGCGTGCCTACTTCCCCCAGACCTGGCAGTCCAGCAACCGCACCCTCATAGAGCAACTGGCCCTGCAAAAGCGGGTGATTGGGATTGTGGTCTTCCTGATTGTGGTGGTGGCGGCACTGGGCATGGCCAGCGTGCTGGTGCTCACGGTAATCGAAAAAACCCCCGACATCGCCCTGTTGCGGGTGATGGGGGCGCGGGGAACCCAGGTGGCCGGGGTGTTTGCCCTGCAGGGCCTGATTCTGGGCGCGCTGGGTATTCTGATGGGCAACCTGCTGGGCTGGGGCCTGTCCAGCTACTTCCAGTGGCGCCCGGTGGAAATTCCCGGTGAACTGTACTTCCTGACCCGCCTGCCGGTAGACATCAAGCCCTCCGACTTTGTGTGGGTCTCAGGCTTCAGCCTGCTGGTAGTGATGCTGGCCTCGCTACTGCCCCTCTGGCGGGCTTTGCGGATTAAGCCGGGGGAGGTGTTACGATGAGTTGGTCTTCCCTTACTATTGCATAAACAATGACAAAGAGGTAAAGATTGAACATGGAAAAAACACTGCGTAAAACTTTATTGGAAGTGCGCGATAGGATACTTATCAACCTGCCCGATTTGGCTGCCAGTGAAGAGCGGGTTCGCCAGCTACTCATAGACCCAGTTCTCGAGGCATTGGGTTGGGACTTTGCCAGTGGTTCAGTCCTCACCGAGTATCCATTGCCAACTGGATCGAGGGGTAAAAATCCCGTATTGGACTACGTTCTCATGGAAAAATTGCCGTGGGGGGCAATTCCACGTATAGCGATTGAGGCAAAAAGAATGGACGGTGAAGTTTTACCACTACGCAACCCTAGCAGTTTCAAGGACGCACTGAGTGGACCACTCGCTTCCATTAGAGAAGTGATATGCCAAGAGGGTATATCAGCTATTCCAAGAGGCGGAAAACATTTTCCGGAGAGTGTCATCATAACAGATGGTGACATATGGGAGATTTACAAAATACTGACAGGCACTTCAGAACCTTGCCCGGATGGATTCGAGTTAGTAAAGGTCGAGTGCAAAAATAAAAATAATGAAGACGATAAACAACCGGCTTCATCGAATCATTCACAACCTGATGTAAATGAGCCAGTTCAAGAAGCTGCTGAGGCCAGCAATACCATTCAGCAACAGGATCAGCAAATTGCCAGTCAATCGGGAAAAACAGGAAAATCGACAGCAAAACTGATTTGCAAAAAACTACTTAAAAGAGTTCAACTAACGAGAGATTCTTTGGTAAATGTCGCCCAAATTTTAGAAAGTTACATCGCGCCGGAGGCAGTTGGACATTGGGGGAGTGGATCGGCTAGTTCTAGGTTGACTCTTAAGCAAGCATATATCAACAGAGGGTCACTACCAAGCACTAAGGGGCCAGGCCCGTCGGTGGATTTATATATTCGTCTAGCCGATGCTGCGTCCTTGCAGAAAGCAAAGATAACCTGGGATAAGTTGCCCGGAGAACTGCTTCAGCTTATAGAAAGCAGTTTTGGAATCAAAATCGCTCCGTTTTTGGCCAGTACGGGCTTTTCCGTTAAGACGGGGAGTGTATCCCCGTTGTCTACCACAGTACATTCAAAGCCGCCGCACACGGCTCTAAGTGGTCTGGTAACAAAGTGTTTGGGATGCCTTCAATGAACCCAACTTCTGCACTTGATTGCATGCTGTCATTCCGAGGCGCACGCAGTGCGACGAGGAATCTGGCTCTGCAAAGGGACAGTGATTACAGTGGACTACAGTGATTACAGTGGACTAAAGCACATCAGATTCCTCACTTCGCTTCGCTACGTTCGGAATGACACATAAATTTACTTACCAGACCACTAAGATCTATTCTTGACACTTACACACTTACTCTGGCTATCTGGAAAACAAACCCAGAACTGGGAATCAATCCTGATACCGTTGAGCTAGGGTTCTAGTAGTTTTGAAGGGCTAAACCCAGCTCACCGCGCCGAAAGTGTCCTCGCGTCGAGGGCTGGTGGAGAACATCACCACCGGGGTCTGGGTGTAGTCCTCGATCAGTTCGATGAAGCGCTTGACGCTGGCGGGCAACTGCTCGCGGCTCCCAATGCCCGAGAGGTCGCCCCAGCCGGGGATGGCCTCGTACTTCACGCTGCCATCCGCAAGGTGCTCAATGCCCACCTTCACGGTGGGGAAGCCCGAAAGCACGTCCAGTTTGGTGATCACCAGCCCATCGAAGCCGTTGACCTCGCAGGCGTATTTGAGCAGCACCAGGTCGAGCCAGCCGGTGCGCCTTGCCCGCCCGGTGGTCACCCCGAACTCGCCCCCTTTTTGCCGCAGGAACTCGTCTTCTTCGCCGTGGAGTTCGGTGGGGAAGGGGCCGTTACCCACCCGGGTCGCGTAGGCTTTGGCCACCCCGTAGACCTTGTTGATGGCCTTGTGGTTCACCCCGGTGCCCACGATGATGCCCCCCACGGTGGGGTGCGAGCTGGTCACGTAGGGATAGTCGCCGTAGTTGAGGTCCAGGAGGGTGGCCTGGGCCCCCTCGAAGAGCACCTTTTTGCCGTGCTGAATGGCTTCGCGCAGCAGGCGCCCGGTGTCGGCGATGTGGGGGGCCAGGATCTCGCGCATCTGGCCGAGGTCGGCCAGGGCTTTGGCGGGGGTGTCCCAGCCCGCCTCTTTGGTTGAGTTGGGTTTCTCGGTGAGCAGGGTCTCGACCCGTTCCTTCAGCACGGTTTCGTTGAGCAAATCCCCCGCCCGGATGCCCACCCGCCGCGCCCGGTCGGAGTAGGCCGGCCCGATGCCCCGTTTGGTGGTGCCCACGAAGTTGTTGCGGGCCTCCACGTGCTTGTGGTGGGGGAGTACCAGATGGGCCTTGTCCGAGACCAGTACTTTGGGCTCTAAGCCCTGGGCGCGGATATTTTGCATCTCCTCGGCGAAGCGGAAGGCGTCTATGACCATGCCGTCGCCCAGGATGTTGGTGGCCTGGGGGTGGATGACCCCGGTGGGCAGGAGGTTCAGCTTGAAGGTTTTGCCCTGGGCCACCACGGTGTGGCCGGCGTTGGCCCCGCCCTGGTAGCGCACCACAAAGTCGGCATTCTCTGCGAGGGCATCGGTCACCTTGCCCTTTCCTTCGTCGCCCCACTGGGCTCCAATGATGGCAATTCCTGGCACGAGATATAGCCTAAAGCCAAAGGCCAAAAGCGCAAAGCCCAATGCCAGGACGCGTAAAAAAATACGCCCCAGGAGGCACACTCCTGGGGAATGAGTGGGCTCGAGCTTCGCTTAGCGGGGGTTTAGCACCACCCGGCAACCACTCTGGCCCCGGCTGCCCTGCTGGCCCTGGCTGTAGAGGTTGGCCTCGCCGCGCAGCACCCCGTCCACGGCATTCTGGAACTGGTCGTCCAGCAGGCAGGAGATGAGGGCTTGTCCCACGGAAACATCCAGGCGCAGGGTGCGGCCCACATAGTACAGGCGCATGGCCCAGTCGGTAGGGAGCGCCTCGCCGCTGCGGTTTTCCACCATCCGGGCAGTGCCCGAGAACCCGTCGCTCTCGGCCTTGCTCAGGGTGAGGTTCCAGGTCACGTTGAAGGTCTCGAGGCGCCAGGTCTGGCCTGCTACCGGCTCCTTGCGGGCTTCTTTGAGCCAGACCGGGGCGCCGGAACTACCCGATGTGCCGGCGGCGGCGCTACCCAGCGTGGCCGAGCAGGGGATTCCGGCCAGGGCGACCGTGCCCTTGCCGTCGGGTTGGATGAGGCAGGTAAAGGGAGAGGCGAAGCTCGAGGCCGTGCTGGGCGCTTTGAAGTCGAAAACCAGCACGTTTTTGTAGTTAGTGCCGGGCAGGGTGTCGGCAAAGTAGGCCACCTGGGCGGCCCGGGTGTCTACCCCCTGGGCCTGGGCCTCGAAGATGCCGTTCTGGGCTGAACCCAGGCGCACGTTCCAGGCAAAGCGCTGGCCCTGCACCTCGAAGGTAAAGTTCCAGACCTGGCCGGTCTCGAGCCGGGGAGGCCAGGGGTTTTGTGCGAAGGCTGCGCTGAACATCGCCAGAAGAATCAAAACTTTAATGGGCCACATACCTACCGATTGTCCTATGGCGGGGCCCCTCAGGCATGTTTATTCATCACAGCACCGAACGAAGAGAACAGGGGAGCGCGTCTCGGGGGGTGGTGTTTCCCACATAGAGCGCTCTTGGCAAAGATGGAGCCATCCGGTGTCAGGCGTTCTTTGTACGGGAAAGAACCATAGCCGCTGGGATGGGAGGCCGCGTCTGCGAAGAGCGCGATAACGACACATACCCCCCAAAACGGGGGTGTGACCTGGGTTGTGCATTTTGAACACGGGATTCCCTTTCACCGTGTTACTCTGCATGAGAGGTTTAACGAAGGAGTTCACGCTTGAGAAAGGGAGGTAACGAGCAAAGGACGCGGATCGGTGAAGATCGTCACCGGGCCACGTCTATTTCCCGGCAGGGGTTGTGGAAGCAATCCCGTGCGGAATCGGCCCTGGTGGTATACCCCAATGCACTCATCGCACTCCGCAAATATCGCGGAAATTGCCAGCAAGGGATTCGCACCGGGACTTTAGCCACGCCCCAAGGGGATTTGCAAGGAGTGTAGGCATGAATAAAGCTGGAGGACCAATCCAACTCAAACTATGGGGCCCAGCCCGGCTGGAGTATCAAGGCCGCGAGTTAAAGCTACAGCGCAAAGGTCTGGCCATTCTGTATTACCTGGCCCTGGAAGGAGCCACCCGGCGCGAGGTGTTGGCCGATCTGCTCTGGGGTCACACCGCCGCCTCGCAGAACCTGCGGGTTGAACTGCACCGCCTGAGTCAGGCCCTGGCCCCCCTGGGCTATACCCTGTTCAAAGCAGGCGAAGATCCCCTGCAGCTTCCGCCCTTTGTCTCTCTGGATCGCACCCCTTCACCAGGGGCGCCTATGGAAGGGTTGGAGGAGCTCTCGGTGGAGTTTAGAGCCTGGCTCGAGGGCCAGCGTTCGCAGCTTATGGCTAATAGCTCGGGTACCGTCGGACGCGAACGCCTGGTGCAGGAGGTGGCTTCACAACTGACCCTGCCCTCGGTGCTGATCCTGATGGGCCGGCCCGGCTCGGGGCGCACAGCTTTTGCCCAGGCCCTGGCCAAAGCCCTGGGGATGCCTTTCCTGGAAGGCCCCAGGGGGGGTGGCAAGGCGCTGCACTACCTGCGCCCGCCCTACACCGATGTCTCCATGGAGCGCATCCTCACCGATCGCGATGGGCTGTGGGTGGTGGAGCGCTCCTCCTACGGGGAAGACCCCAAACTGATCCTGGAGTTGCGCAGCCACTATCCCGCCGAACGCACCCGCTACATCACCCTGCCGCCCCTGTCGTGGGCCGAGGCCCGCGCCTCAATGCTCTCAAACCTCCCCTTTGTACAGGCGGCACGGTTGTTCCTGGCTTCGGGTGGCTCGCCCGGCCACCTGCGCGAGCTGCTGGCGGTGCCCCACACCGGTGCTGAGGTGCCCCTGCCCCAACGGGTACGGGCCCAGGTGCAGCTCGAGGCCCGTATGCTTTCACTGGAGGCTCGCCTATCCCTCGAGCGCCTCTCGGTGCACCCCGGCCCCTACAGCCAGGGCTTGCTGGATGCGCTGGAGGCCACGCCCTACCTGGACGAGCTCGAGCGCCGGGGCTGGCTGGTCTATGCCGGACAGTGGCAGTTCTCCGACGATGCCAGCCGCCGGGTTCTGTACCTGGGGCTGCAACCGGGCCGCCGCCAGCAGTACCACCGCCAGGCAGCTCTGCAATGTGCCATGGAAGAACAGCGCATGGCCGAGGCCTACCACCGCCTGATGGCCGGCGACACCGCCGACTGGGGCACCTTCGTGAATACCCTGCCGGGCTGGACCCGCTACGGCCTCAAGGCCTGGCTGGGCATGAACGAAACCCTACCGATGGGGCCGAGTGTGGGTGAGATTGCCAGGGGCAGCGAGCTGGCGCTCTTAGAAGAAGCCCGTTTTGGACAGGGCTTTGAAGTAGATGGCCGCCATGTGCGCTGGGTACGCACCCCTTCCCAGGCCACCACTTCGGGCATCATGTGGGCCAGCCACGATGAAGCTTCCCTGCTGCACCTCAAGGGCCATGTCTATGTGGAAAACCCCCTGGGGGTGGGCATCTCGGGCCGTGCTGCGCCCCTCACGCTGGAGATCCAGGAGCCCCGCGAGGCAAGGGTGATTTTCCTTCCGGGCATCCAGGCGGGCGCCCTGGCCGACAACGCCTTGCTGCTGCCTTTGCAAGAAGAACTCGACATCTGGTTCCGGGTGCCGGCGGGGGCCAGCATCCGCCTCACCAGCAGCGCCGAAAGCGGCCTGATTGATTTAGAGGCCACCTCCTACAGGATAGCTCCGGCAGCCCAGGCCCAGTCCGCGCCGAAAGTAGAGGTACTGGAATTTTTTCGTAGCGCGGTAGAAGCCGCGAGGAAATACTGAATCCTCCACAAAAACCGGGGCTCCACGCCCCGGTTTTGATAGGGTTGGATGGTTCGTTAGAGATAGATCGTAACAGCGTTATGCCTGATAGCTGCCTGCCTGAAGGCCCGCCTGCTCGAGCCAGCTCTTGAGCTTGGCGATGGAGAAGCGGCTCATCGAGGCGGCGTGGTGGCCATATACCAGGGTGGGTACGCTGCGCTTGCCGTTGTTCACCTTCATCACCAGCTCGGCAGCGCTCGAGTCCTGCTCGATGTCCACTTCGGTATAAGGCAGGCCGAGGCTTGCGAGGGCTTGTTTGGTGGCGCGGCAGTCGGGGCACCAGGAGGTGGTGTACATGATAATCATAGCCAATCAGGAGTGTAAGCGGCCCGCGGGCAAAACTGTGTGCTTTTGACAACGCTGGCTAGGCTTCGCCGACCTCGAGGGCTGCCGTCAGGGCCGCCCCCAAGAGCCCGGCCTCGCTCCCCAGCTTGGCCAGGTGGATGGGCGGGGTGATCCAGTTCTCCATGTAGCGGTGGTACGAGCGCATCACTTCGTCCAGGTAAGCCGGGCCCGCGTTGAGCGCGACCCCGCCCCCCAGCACCACCACCTCGGGGTCGTAGCACTTCACCAACGAAGCCAGGGCAACGCCCACCCAGCTTGCGGCCTGCAACACAATCCGGCTGGCCCTGGGGTCGCCTTGCTGGAACAGGGCAAATAGCTCGCGGGTTCCCATCTCGCGCTTGAAGGAGGCCAGGGCCATGCGCTCCATGGCCGGGCCCGTAGCCAGCGCCTCGAGGCAGCCATCCAGCCCGCAGCCGCACAGGGGGCCGCCCGGCTGCATGGTGATGTGCCCAATCTCGCCCCCCTGACCATTCACGCCCCGTAGCACCCGGTTCCCCCACACAAAACCGCCGCCCACCCCGGTCGAGACCGTCATGAAAAGGGTGCTCTCGGCGCCCTGGGCTGCGCCCAACTTGTGTTCGGCCAGTGCCGCTGCGTTGGCGTCGTTTTCCATGTAGACCTTGTAGCCGGTGGCCTCCTCCAAGAGCTCCACAATGGGAAAGTCGGTGAAGTTGGCGATGTTGGGGGCAAACTTGATACGGCCTCGCTTGAAGTCCAGCGGCCCCGGCGTGCCCAGGCCAATGGCCTTGACGCCGACGCCTGCGGCCTCTATGGCCGATAAAGCGGCCTGGGCCATGGCGGCAATAACCGCCTTGCCGCCCTCCTCGGGGGTTGGCACCGTGACCCTGGCCCGGATAACGCCCTCGCTCAGCACCCCCGCCATAATTTTGGTTCCGCCCAGGTCTATCCCCACTACGCTCATGATGGCTCTCCTTGGTGGTCGCGCTCCATGATTAGCACGGCTTCTTCGTGCAGCACCTCAGGCACCCAGAGGCTCACATCGCCGGTGTAGGTGCCCATGTAGGCTTCGGGCAGGCCAAAGCTGGTAAAGGGGGTCTCGAGGTAAACCGGAATACGGCTTTGTTCCAACCGAGCCCGAATGCCCTCGGCAATAAGCCTGGGCGCTGAAAGGAGCAGTTCATACGGTATTTCCCCGATCAAGCGACGGGGGGTGTGCTGATGCTGGTCTTCCTCACCCAGGCCGTGATGGTCGTTCATTGGCTAACAGCATAACAGCCTGGAGGAAAGAGGGACTCACGTTGCCAGGTGTCCAGCGGGCCTTTTGGCCCAGTAGCCGTCGCACATTACCCAAGATTTACAAACCGGCCCGCTAAGCTAATGGGCAGTAGCTATGCTGGCCCAGGTACGAACCTACAGTCTATTTGGCCTCGAGGCCCAGCCCATCACGGTCGAGGTGGACGTTTCGCAAGGGATGCCCTTCTACGCCGTGGTAGGCTTGCCCGACAAGGCCGTGGAGGAGTCGCGCGAGCGCGTGCGAGCCGCCCTCAAGAATGCTGGCTTTCCCTACCCCCAGGGGCGGGTGGTGATTAACCTGGCCCCGGCGGAACTGCGCAAGGAAGGCACCCATTACGACCTGCCCATTGCCCTGGGGCTGCTTTGTGCACAGGGAACCCTTCCCCCCGAAGCCCTGAAAGGCTTTGCGGCGGCGGGCGAACTGGGCCTGGACGCGGAACTCCGCCCGGTTCCGGGGGCGGTTAACCTGGCCCTGGGGGCCCTTCAAGAGGGCTACAAGCTCCTGATGCCCCAGGCTTCTGCCGAAGAGGCCGCCCTGATTGAAGGGGTGCAGGTGTTTGGGGCGGCGCATCTGGCGCAGCTGGTGCGGTTTTTGCTGGGGGCCGAAGAACTGCCAGCCGCCCGTGCGGGCCAGGTTGTGCAAAGCCTGGATGCCTCCCTCGATCTGCTCGATGTCAAGGGCCAGGCCAAGGCCAAGCGGGCGCTGGAAATCGCCGCTGCTGGGGGGCACCACCTGCTGATGAGCGGCAGCCCCGGCTCGGGCAAGACCATGTTGGCCAAGCGCCTGCCGGGTCTGCTGCCACTGCTGGCCCCGGAGGAGGCGCTCGAGGTCACCCGCATCCACTCCGCCGCCGGGCGGCTCATGAAGGGCCTCCTCAAAACCGCCCCCTTTCGCAGCCCCCACCACACCGTCTCGGATGCCGGGTTGATTGGCGGCGGTACCATCCCCAAGCCCGGCGAGATCTCCCTGGCCCACCGGGGCGTGTTGTTCCTGGACGAGTTTCCCGAGTTTTCCCGCGATGCCCTGGAAGTGCTGCGCCAACCCCTGGAAGATGGCGTGGTCACCATCTCGAGGGCCCGGGCCAGCTTCACCTACCCGGCCCGGTTTCTCCTGGTAGCTGCTATGAACCCCTGCATTTGCGGCTGGTTCGGCGACCCGGAGAAACCCTGTAGCTGTACCCCTACCCAGCGCACCCGCTACGTGGGCCGCATCTCCGGCCCCCTGCTGGATCGCTTCGACCTGGTGGTGGAGGTGCCCCGCCTCACCCCGGAGGAACTGGCCCGCGCTCCTGAGGGCGAATCCACCTCCCTGGTGCGGGAACGGGTGCTGGCCGCGCGGGAGCGGATGCAGTCCCGCCAGGGCAAACTGAACAGCGAACTCTTTGGCCGCACCCTGCGCCAGCACACCGCGCTCTCACACGCTTCCGAGGCCCTGCTGCAAGCCGCCACCCAGCGCCTGGCCCTCACCGCAAGGAGTTATGACCGCATCCTGCGGGTGGCGCGTACCATCGCCGACCTAGCGGGGGTGGAGAATATCCAGGAGGCCCACCTGGCTGAGGCCCTGACGTATCGAAGGAGCCTGGGGTAAGCCAGAAAATCAAATGATACGAATTCCTCGCCGGCTATGTCCTGACTCCTCGATACTTGAGTACGGATCCTGATGGCAAATAACCACGTTGATAGGCCTAAGTGCGCTCAGAGAGCACAATTTGAAATCCGATCATTTTAATTAGCTGCTTTGATTGACAAAGGTGGATTGAAGGTGTACGATTTATTTACAAAAACGATTTCGGAAACGTTTTTATAACATCCCAAACAGGCTATTGCGAGGATAGATACATATGAACGAACGGGTCTCTATCCAGGATGTGGCTCAGCTAGCAGGTGTGGCGGTCAGCACGGTTTCGAGGGTACTCAATAACTACCCGGACGTGTCAGAAGAAACACGGGCCAAGGTGGAGCACGCCGTCCAACACCTGGGCTACCGCCCCAATAATGCTGCACGCATTTTTCGCACCGGTAGAACCCAGTCCGTGGCGGTGATTTTGCCGATGATCGGCACCGACTTTTATAACCGCCTCATCAACGGCATTGATCAAGCCTTAGCCCTGCACGACTACGATGCGGGTCTATTTCCCTTGCTAAGCCCTCGCCGCCTCGAGCGCTATCGCAACCCCTCAGCCCCGCCATACCACGCGGATGGTCTGATTCTGGCTTCCCTTAACCCTGATCGGCTCTTTGAAGGCGGGAAGCTTCCGGCTGACTTACCCGCAGTTTTGGTGGATATTGCCCACCCCGCCTACGACAGTGTAACCGTGGATCATGTCAGGGGAGGCTATCTCGCTGGTAAGCATCTCCTCGAGCGCCCCGCCCCTACCTACGTAATCCTGGTTGAGGAACGCTTCGATACCCCATTTGCCAGCGGGGTTTTCCGCGAGCGCCTCGAGGGCTTCCAGCAAGCCTTGGAGGAAGACTCAGTAAGTTTGCCCAAGGAACACATCATCACCGTCGAGTTCAGTTGGGATGGCGGACGCTTGGCTGCTAAAGAGCTGCTCAAACGGTTGGACGGCCCAGCCAATATATTCGCCACCTGTGACCTGCTGGCGCAGGGCCTGATGGATGAATTTGCCCATAAAGGCCTCCCGGTCGGCAGCGAAGTACGTCTCGTGGGCTATGACGATCAGCCCTGGGCCGAAGCCTATGGTCTTTCCACAGTTCGCCAACCGATCGAGTCCATGGGAGGGTTGGCAGCCAACCTGCTCCTCAAGCGCATCAAGCGTCCCTCGAGTGAAACCGTTCATCGCTTGCTCCATCCTCGCTTGGTCATTCGAAATTCTACGTCGAGAGGAAGGTGATCCGCAGAAATAGCAATGCTGGCTCCGTAGAAGCAACCAGAACAGAAGTTTCGCCAAAGAACCGTGGAGGTAAGCATGAAAGCAAGCTGGCTCAAGGCAATCATCATTACGACTGTAGTACTGCTCGGCCTAAGTATGGCGCAGAAGCTGACCTTCTGGCATTACTGGGATGGGGCCAACGGACAGGTTCTGCAGGGCCTCATCGAGCGCTACCAGAAGGAGCACCCCGGGGTGAGCATCGAGGCGGTGTTCGTACCCGGCGGCGAGCTCCTGACCAAGCTGCAAACCGCCATCACCGCCCGGCAGACCCCCACCATGGCCATCTCCGACCTCGTAGCCATGCCCCTGCTCACCCGTAGCGGTGCCCTGGCCCCGCTCGACGACTACATCCGCCAGAGCAACCTCAACCTCACCGACTACTTCCCCGGTCCACTTGTCTACGGGCTCTACCAGGGCAATCGCTACAGCCTGCCGGTGAGCGCTTCCAACCTCGGGCTGTTCTGGAACAAGAACCTCTTCCGAGCTGCCGGGCTCGACCCCAACCGCCCTCCACGTAACTGGGATGAGCTTTTGAGATATGCCAAGCAGATCAAGGAAAAAACCGGCAAATGGGGGATTGAACTCTTCACCCAGGGCGGGGAGGGCACTACCTGGCAAACCCAGGTGTACTTCTGGGGCGCGGGAGCCGAGTTCCTGAACGCCAACAATACCGCTCCGGCTTTTAACTCGCCTCAAGGGGTACGGGCGCTGCAGTTCCTGGTGGATCTGGTGCAAAAGGACAAGGTAGCCCCCATAGCCCCGTGGGGTCTCTTTGGGCGCGGCGAGGCCGCGATGGTGATGGACGGTTCCTGGATGACCCAGTTCTTCCCGCAGCAGGTCAACTTTGAGCTGGGCTCGGCTCCCTTCCCGTATCCAACCGGAGGGCGGCCAGCCACCAACATGGGCGGGGAACAGATCTTCATCTTCCAGAACGCCGACGCGGCCACGGCCAAAGCCGCCTGGGACTTCATCAACTGGTTCAGCAGCACGCCCGTGCAGGTCGAGTGGGACCGCGGAACCGGCTTCCTGCCGGTGCGCCGCTCGGTGGCCAACGACCCGGCCTACCGGGCCTGGGTGAGCAACGCCCGCCCCCTCATGCGCCCTTTCGTAGACTCGATGGCCTTTGCCCGGCCCCGCCCCCCGGTGGCCCGCTATCCTCAGATCTCGGACATCTTCGCCAAGTACGTGCAGGAAGCCCTGTTGGGGCGGCTAAGCCCCAAGGATGCGCTCGAGCGCGCCGCACAGGAAGTTGCACCGCTGCTGCGCTAGGGCAAAGGGGGACTTGATGAACGGGGTACGCCTTCAGCCAACCAGCACCGCTTTCCACCGAGGTTGGAGGCGTACCCTGGGCGAGTTACCGTCAGCCCTGTTCTTCCTGCTGCCCACGGTGGCGGTGCTGGGCACCTTCAACTTCTACCCGGCCCTCTACTCGCTCTATCTCTCACTGTTTGAGTGGAATGGGCTTTCCCCGCACCGTGAATTTGTGGGTCTGGCCAACTACACCAGGCTGCTGGTCTCTGGAGAGTTCTGGAACTCGCTGCGGGTAACCCTGCTCTACGCAGGCGGGGTGACCCTTTTAGCGCTGGCCCTCGGCCTTTTGGTTGCCGTGCTGCTCAATCAGCCCATCCGGGGGCAAGCCCTGTATCGGGTGCTCTACTTCTTACCGGTGATTACCCCTACTGTGGCCAGCGGGGTGGTGTGGAAGTACCTCTTTGATCCGACTCAGGGGGTGGTGAACCGGGGGCTTGCGGAGGTGGGCCTCGAGGGGCCCTCCTGGCTCAGCGACCCCTCCTGGGCCCTGGTGGCTGTGATCGTGGTTGGGGTATGGAAGCGGGTGGGCTTCAACATGGTGGTCTACCTGGCGGCTCTGCAGGGCATCCCCAAGACCTACTATGAAGCGGCCCAACTGGATGGGGCGGACTCCTGGCAGCAATTCCGCCACATCACGCTACCTCTGCTGGCTCCAACCACCTTCTTCCTGGTGGTTACAGCCCTGATTGATGCCTTCCAGGTCTTCGATCTGGTCTATGTGATGACCTCGGGGGGACCCCTGGGAAGCACCGATGTGCTGGGCTACTACCTCTACCGGCAGGGCTTTCGCTATAGCGAGCTAGGATTCGCTTCGGCGGTAGCCTACGTGATGTTTGCCCTGATCTTCTTGGTTACGGTGATCCAGTTCCGCTTGACTCGAGGAGGACAAGGCGATGCCTAAGCCTTGGAACGCTGTGCTGATCCACCTGTTGCTGGCGGGTGGGGCCTTCCTCTCGGCCATGCCCTTTTTGTGGATGCTCACCACCGCCCTCAAGCCTGAGAGTGCGCTATACCAGCCACCCCTGCTGTTCCCAGTGCATTTTGAGTGGGAGAACTTCGCCAAAGCCTGGCAGGCCGCGCCCTTTCCCCGCTTCTTCCTCAACAGTGCAGTGATGACGGTGGGGATCGTCCTCGCCCAGACCCTCTTATCGGCCATGGCCGGTTACGCCTTCGCCCGGATGCGCTTCGTGGGGCGCGACCTGTTGTTCTTCGGGGTGCTGGGCACCATGATGATTCCCTTCCCCGTGACGCTCATCCCCAGCTTTCTGGTGGTGAACGCTCTGGGCTGGATTGATACCTACAACGCCCTGATTATCCCGCGGGCGGTCTCAGCTTTTGCGATCTTCCTCTTCCGCCAGTTTTTCCTCTCGCTGCCGAGGGAACTCGAGGAAGCCGCCCTTATAGACGGCGCCGGACGCCTGACGATTTTTTTCCGCATCGTGCTGCCCCTGTCCACCCCGGTGATGGCGGCCAACGCCATCTTCTCCTTCCTCTTCGCTTGGAACGATTTTCTCTGGCCGCTGATCGTGACCAACTCACCGGAAATGCGCACCGTGCAGGTAGGCCTGGCCATGTTCCAGGGGCAGTACGGGGTTTTCTGGACGTTGCTCAGTGCAGCCGCCACCATCGTTACCCTGCCAGCCATCCTGGCCTTCCTGGCCGCACAGCGGCAGTTCATCGCCGGGATCACCAACACCGGTCTCAAGGAGTAGCATCGTGCTGATCCCCGACTGGGTTAAAGACGCCATCTTTTACCAGATCTTTCCCGAGCGCTTCAAGAACGGCAACCCCGCCAACGACCCCCCCGGCACCGAGCCCTGGGGGGCGGCCACCACCCGCGACAACTTCTTTGGGGGGGATCTCGAGGGTGTCATCGAGGGCCTGGACTACATCGCAGACCTGGGGTGCAACGCGCTCTACCTGACCCCCATCTTCAAGGCCGCCACCAACCACAAGTACGACACCTACGACTATTTTCAGATTGACCCCCACTTCGGAGACGACGCCACCTTTGACCGGCTGGTGCGAGAGGTCAAGAAGCGGGACATGCGGCTGGTGCTCGACGGAGTGTTCAACCACTGCGGTATGGGCTTCGCGCCCTTCAGGGACGTGCTCGAGAAGGGCGAGCGCTCACCCTACCGCGACTGGTTCACGCCCTACAGCTTCCCCCTGCAGCCGGAGCTATCCAACTACGCCACCTGCGGCGGGGTGGGCTGGCTGCCCCGGCTCAACACCCGTAATCCCGAGGTTGAAGCCTTCGTGCGTGAGGTGGTGCTGTACTGGCTGGGGCGCGGTACCGATGGCTGGCGTATGGACGTGGCCTATGAGATTGAAACCCCTTTTTGGCAACGACTGCGGCAGGCGGTGAAGGTGCGTTACCCCGAAGCCTACCTGGTAGCCGAGGAGTGGCGCGACCCCTGGTCTTTCTTGCAAGGTGACACTTTCGACGGGGTGATGCACTACCGCTTGCGGGAGCTGCTCTTCGACTTCTTCCTCAAGAACGCCCTGGCCGCCGACAGCTTCGCCCGCGCCCTCACCCTGCTGCGCGAGCGGCTGCCCGAGGGTTCGGAGTGGGGGATGCTGACCCTCCTGGGCAGCCACGACACCCCGCGTATTCTTACCGAGTGCGGTGGAGACCCTAAAGTCGCACAGCTTCTCTTCACTTTCCTCCTCACCTACCCAGGTGCCCCAATGCTTTACTACGGGGATGAAAACGGTATGGAGGGCGGTAACGACCCCGACTGCCGCCGATCGATGATCTGGGGGCCAGAGGGTTGGAAGCCAGAGATTCGGGCCAGCGTGCGCCAACTGCTGGCCCTACGCCGGGCGCACCCCGTGCTGCGGCGGGGTAGCTTCGAGGTGGCCTACGCCGAGGATCGGGTGTTCAGCTTTTACCGAGTCCTAGGGAATGAGCGGGTGCTGGTAGTGCTCAACAACACCCGGGTGCCCCGCGAGCTTGCCCTACCGGTGAGCTTTTCCGAGGGAACTCACCTCATTGATGCCTTGGGTTACGAGGAGTTCACTGTACGGAACGGATCTGTTCACTTTTCTCGGCTGGAGCCCCTGAGGGGCTGGGTTTTGCTCAGGAGTGCCTAACCCCCTTCCCCTTCACCCACCCCCAGGCCGTCCCATCGCCCACCCCATACTTCTTTGCCAGGCTGTGAATGGAAGCCCCGGTCTGGCGGTACTCCTCCACCAGCCGAGCCCGTATCCCCACCTTCCCTCCCGGCCCCGGCTTTTTCCGGGGAATAAAGTAGCTCACCTTACTTTGAAGACCCCGATTGCACTCCACACGCCTGCATTTGCGGCTGGTTCGGCGACCCGGAGAAACCCTGTAGCTGTACCCCTACCCAGCGCACCCGCTACGTGGGCCGCATCAGTGGCCCCCTGCTGGATCGCTTCGACCTGGTGGTGGAGGTGCCCCGCCTCACCCCGGAGGAACTGGCCCGCGCTCCCGAGGGCGAACCCACCGCCCTGGTGCGGGAACGGGTGCTGGCCGCCCGGGAGCGGATGCAGTCCCGCCAGGGCAAACTGAACAGCGAACTCTTTGGCCGAACCCTTCGCCAGCACACCGCACTCTCCCCATCCTCCGAGGCCCTGCTGCAAGCCGCCACCCAGCGCCTGGCCCTCACCGCCCGCAGCTATGACCGCATCCTGCGGGTGGCGCGTACCATCGCCGACCTGGCTGGGGCGGAGCACATCCAGGAGGCGCATCTGGCTGAGGCGCTGACGTATCGAAGGAGTCTGCACTAACGCACGACCCGCACCTCAACCCCTGCGTCCAGGTTGTTCCAGGCGCTGTCGGTGGTAATGGCGGGCAATCCCAGCCGCTGGGCCAGTGCCAGACAGACCCGATCCCCCAGGGATAGCCCCTGGGTTTTGGTCAGGGGCCGTAGCGCTGCCACCCGCAGGACGTCCTCGGGGCCGAAGGGCACCACTTCCAGTACACCCCCCAGCAAACCCTGACGCACCAAAGTCTGCTCTAGCAGGTGCACGTCCTGGCCCCACTCAGCCACCTTGCTGTAGACCTCGGCCAGATTGACGGCGCTAATAAAGCCGCCTCTAATTATCTGTTTAGCAACTTCCTCAGCCCCCGCCTCCTGGTTGAGGTAAGCCAGCAAGGCCGAGGCATCCAGCACCACGCTCATTCCTGCAGGGCCTCCCTGCGCCTTTCCTGGATCAGCTCTTGAGCCAGGGTTTTCCCCCTCAGGGCGGGATAGAGGCGCTGTAAGAGACCCTTATTTCCCATGACAACTTCCTGCGCCTTGACCAGCTCGATCACCCCATCGTCCCGCAGCCGCAACAGCAGACGATCCCCCTCCTGCAGCCGCAAAACCTTGCGTACCCCAGCGGGTAGCACCAGACGGCCCTTGACCCCAAGCTGTACGGCCTGCTGAACCACCGGGTGTTTCATGCCTCAATCGTACCACGGTTTGAAATGTTCCACTTTAAGGACACTGACCCTGGAAGCCCCTGCGTTACTATTATTGCAGCAGCCGGAGGGGCAGATGCGCGTCGACCAAAAAAATGGCTCACGCCACCCTCAGCACCGTACCTACCTCGCTGAGTTTGGCGGCGTATAACAAGCAGGCCTGGATGTCCTCAGGCTCCAGGTCGGGGTAGTCGGCCAGAATTTCCTCAGGGGTCATGCCGCTGGCCAGCAGTTCCAGGATCACCCGCACCGGGTAGCGCAGACCCCGCACGGTGGGCTGGCCGTGGTTGATCTCGGGCTCGAGGGTGATGCGCTGGAGCAGGGCCGAGGGGTCGGTCACGCCTACAGTCTAGCATTCGTCCGGAACCCCGATGAGCAGGGGTTGGGCTTGCTATACTTGCCCCATGGATGCCCTGGCCTTGTACCGGCAGGGCCGCTACCCGGAGGCCCTCGCCCTTGCCTACCGTCAGGGGGAGGCCAAGAGCGCCGCCCTAACCCTGCTGATGCTGAGGCATCCAGCACCACAATCATTACTGCAGGGCCTCCCGCGCCGTTCCTGGGTCAGTTCTCGAGCCCGAGTTTTTCTCATCAGAGCGGAATAGAGACGCTGCAAAGACCCCTTGCTTCTCATAAGGGTTGAAGGAGTAAATATTTCTATCGGGAAAAGAGGAGTTTCGGAGATTAGTGAACAGCTACCGTGCTCTTCACAGACGTGGCCGCCCGCGAAAACGAGAAGGGACAAGCAGACGTGCCTCACCGGGGTGACGCACGCTTGTCTGCGTTGCGTCTGGGCCCAGACGCATGTGATGTACCCAAGCGTGGGCTGGGCCCGGCCCGCAGGTGCTTGGGTTTCGAGTTTCCCGGCGGCCACAATTCTGTCCAGGACAAGGCTTTCTTGGAGTTGGATGGCTCAAAATATGTGAAGAGCACTCTAGACTGGAAACTGCCTGGTACGTTGGAGCATTATTTCTTCAGACCCCGAAGATGAGGTATCCATGTCGTGGATTGAGCTACTTTCCAACAAACTTGCTATTGAGAAGCTTTATGGCGAATCGCTGCTGCTTTCCGATTTGGAAGTTTATGCTGTCAAACTCGATATGGATCGAGCTTCAATTTTTTTGAGGGTCAGAACTACCAAAATACCTGAGCGTATGCCACGGAGGTGGCCCATCGAGGTGACCATGGTTTCGTTTGAACTTCGAGCCCAACTGCTCAAAAAAATCAGTATCAGTTTTCCGGTTACTGGGGTGGATAAAAGGACAGACGTGCGACAGGGGGTAGAAAGCATTATCATTCAGGCGAGCTATGAAAATACACTAATAGACATCGAGGCAGGCGACTTGACTGTAGGAGAATTCACACCGTTTTGATCGGCGCACCCAGTAGTGTAAAGGTGTTTGATTCAAAAAATCCAAACGTAGTCACACACATCATTCAATGGAGGGTGTCAGTGGACATACTTTTGATCACATCTTGGTAGAGTTGCCAAACCAGTACCTCGTTACTATAAGGGTTAAGGAGGTGGTCAATCCATATGGAAGCAAATGGGGGCCGTAAACAAGTGCTGACCGATATTACGTGGGATTTTTTTATCTGGAGCCGCATACTTTTTCCTAATGAACGTCTTCCTCACGTAGACTCTGACCCCTCCTTTGATCTGGTTACTCTCGAGCTGCACCATATGCGAACGCACATTGTGTGGCTTGTCAACAACCTGTTCACCGGCTTCTACACGAATGCATCGAAAGCAATCCTTAATAACCTTGAAGATGTTGATCTGGTCGAACAACTGTTCAGGAGGGAAATTGACGACGCGGATCTCCTCAAGCCATACCTCGACTGGCTGGATACCGCTCGAGCCTTCCTGAGAAAGCTCCAAAAGTATGTTAGCGAGGACGGCACCATAAGGGCCTAAATGGGTCAGTGCAAAGTGTTGCTTATAGCGGTTCCCTTGATTTGGCCAGTGTTTAGCGAACAGTGAACCAGCTCTGGAGGTCAAGTGGGCTGACGGGTGCGGATAGTTTGCTCGAGAGCCTTTTTGGGCTTCGCGCCTGTATAACGAAAGATGGTCTTGACTTTCGACCAACACTTCGAAAGGACTGAACTCGAGGGAGCAGGGTGGAAGGAGTCAGGAAGTATAATCCGCCGCCTCTATTTCATCCTGAACGGTTTCGGCTCGGCCAGACCACTAGAAGCACCCAACCCATTGGTTTTGGCCAGACTGCCCGGAGAGCCAGTGTTATACCAACTCTGCGCGTAAGCGGCGCTAAACACGCCCCTCACTTGCCGCGCCAGGGGGCGCGTCCAAGGGACTTGGATATCGCTTTTGGGTCACTTTTGAGCAGATTTGGTATTATTCCCGCCCGTTTCGCGGCTCCCGATGAGGGCGTAACTGCCCAGGGGCGCGGTTCCACTCGCCCAGGTGCTTGAGCAGGATGGGAATGGCTACGCCAAAGCCAAACCATAGGTAGCCCAGGCTACCCCCAACAGCACTCGAGGCCACCGGAAAGGCCAGCGCCGCCAGCACCACGCTCCGGTAGGGGTTGCGGGTCAGCAGGTAGGCCAGCCCAAAAGCTCCGCCCGCCGTCACCAAAAGCCAGGGGTTGATGGCAAAAAGGGCCCCCAGGGCGGGGGCAATGCCCTTGCCGCCGCGCCCCAGCAGCCACACCGAATAGCAATGCCCCAGCACGGCCAGGGCGCCTCCCAGCAGCCCACCACCGGGGTCGCGCACCAGAAACTCGCCCAGCGCGACCGCCATAAGGCCCTTGGCCACGTCCAGGGTCATCACCATCAGACCGGGCACCGGGCCCAGCACCCGCCAGGCGTTGGTGCCCCCCACGTTGCCCGAGCCCTCGGCGAGCAGGTTTTTGCTTTGCAGGATGCCAAACCAGTAAGCAAAGGGCAGCGAGCCAAACAGATAACCCGCCAGGCCTGCGTACACCCATTCCATACCGCACAGGCTACCAAATGACCCGGCCCAGCGCTCTGGCCGGCCTCGCTTTTATCGCGCTCTTCACCGGCCGTGGCTGCCCGGATGAGCAGCTACGGTTCTGCCCCGGACAAAGCTTATTTGAAGTTTGGCGGCTCAATATATGCGAGAGCGCTCTAGCGTGCGGGCTGGGCGGGTTGAGCGGGGCTTTGCAGGCTCCGCAAGTCGAGCAGGAAGTTGCCCGTGGTGGGCACCATGATGGTGTTGATGTTGGGGGCCAGTTTCTCCGCCACCGTGAGCTGAACCACCTGGGGGCTTTGCCGCAAGGCTTCGCCGCGCAGCCGGATGGCCTGGGCCTCACCCTCGGCCCGCAAAATGGCAGCGTCGCGTTCGCCCTTGGCCTGTACCACGGCCCGCTGGGCGGCAATTTCGGCCTGCTGGCGGCGGTTGACCTCGACCTGTACCTGTTGCTCGGCGGTTTGCTTTTCCTCGATCACCTTCGCCACCGAGGGCGGGATGTCAATCCGGCGCAAGAGCACCGAGATCAGTTCGATGTGCTGGGCACCCAGGTCTTCGCGCAGTTCCTTGGTAACGGCGGCCTCGAGCTGGGTCCGCTGCGTACTGATCAGCTCGGCGGCGTTAAACAGGCCCACTGCATCACGCACCTTGCTGCGGATTTGGGGGGTGATGAGGGTCTCGAGGTAGTTAGGCCCCAGGTTGCGGTGAAGCTGCGGAGCCTCCTCGCGCTTGATGCGGTACTGCACCGTCACGTCCACACCGATATCCAACCCCTCCTTGCTGCGGGCATTGATGGCATCCTCCCCCGGCGTGGTTGCCCCGGAAGGCGCGGGCCCTTTGGCCAGGGTGACTTCTTTCAGGCGGGCGTCGTACAGAATCACGTTTTGAATGCCCGGAATGACAATGCGAAAACCCTCTCCCAGTGGCGTAGGCTGTACCCCGCCAAACACGTTGAACACCACCCCCACATTACCCGCCGGAACCACCACAAAGCTCTGCGAGATGGCCGCTATGGCCAGGCCCACTAGCAGGAGTGGCACGCCCAGTGCCCGCCGCCCGCCCGGTTGTGCCAGCAAGAAGATTCCCAGGATAGCCACCACGATGCCCAAGAGTAAAAACATACTCACCTCACCCCTTTCACCCTACGCTACCAGTATCAGGGATGAGGCGCCTCCTGCAAAAGCCACAAAAAAACCGCAAGCGGTCGCTTGCGGCAGGGGTACTTACGTGTCAGGAACGCTCAGTCGGCAGCCGCGCCGCAAGTGCCGGTAGCGCAGCTCGAGGTTTCCTTGGCCGAGGATGAGGATGTGGAGGAAGCTTTGGAGTCTTTGACGTACCAACCCGAGCCCTTGAAGACCACGGCGGGCGCAAAGATCAGGCGCTTGATGGGGGCGCCGGTCTCGGGGTGGTGGGTGTAGGCGGGGTCTTGGAAACGCTGTTCGAACTCGTACTGTTCGCCGGTCTCGAGGTTCTGGTAAACGTATCTGGGCATAGCTGACTCCTGTGAGACAAACTTGTCTAGAGGGGTCACCTCCCTCACTCAGGCATTGTGACAAACACCCCCCGCGACTGTCAATCGAGGTTTATTCATAACCCCCATAACTTTTTCGGACGGTAGACCCCACGTGGAATACTGGTGGGTATGAACAAGGCCGAACTCCGAAGCTGGGCCAAGGGGGTTCGCAAGGGGCTGCCGGTAGCGCAGTTATCGGCGCAGCTGGTGCAACACCTGGCCCGCTTCCTGGCGTCGCATCAGGCCCGTCATATCCTGCTCTACAGTGCCTTCGGCACCGAGCTCGACCCCGCCGACCTGCAAAACCTTCACCCTGCTACCTACTACCTGCCCAGGGCCCGTACCTACGCGCTCGAGGTGCATCCCCTGCCCTGCCGGTTGGTCAAGCACAAGTACGGTTTCTGGGAGCCTGCCCCCGAGACCCCCAGGGTAGAGCCTGCTGTCCTGGATGCCGTGCTGGTGCCGGGGCTGGCCTTCGACCCGTGGGGCCACCGGTTGGGCTATGGACAGGGTTTCTACGACCGCTTCCTGGCCCAGCTACCGCCCCGCACGCTCACCATCGGTCTGGTGGCCGAAGCCTTGCTCGTGCCCGAACTTCCCCACGACCCCTGGGATGTGCCGGTGCAGTTCCTGGCTACCGAGCAGGGGGTGCGAGCCGCGCTGGAAGCGCAGTAATGCGGGGCAGGGTTGCGAAATGTCGCAGGTCGAAGGCCAAATCATCTTTAGGAGGTGGGAGGTAGGGAGTGGGGGGTAGATGTGGAAAACCACCGCCTACCTCCTACCACCCACCCCCATCCCGTGCGTCCCCGAAAATTGGCCACACGCCAAAAGTTTGGTATCAGGCAGCGCACTCAAGGAACCGCCAGATACCAGGGGGCGGGGTTGGTGGGAATGCCACGCACGCGGATTTCAAAGTGCAGGTGGGGGCCGTTGGAAAGGCCGGTGTTGCCGGAGTAGCCGATCAGGTCGCCGGCCTTGACGCTCTGGCCGGGCCGGACGGCGATGCGCGAAAGGTGCCAGAAACCGCTGCACACCCCCAGGCCGTGGTCGAGCGTGACCGCACCCCCCCGCACGAAGAGGGTTTCGGCCAGACCCACCACGCCGGGGGCCGGGGCATAGACCGGGGTGCCCTCCGGCACGCCGTAGTCGAGCCCCTCGTGGTAGGAGTAGGTGCGGCCCTGGTCGTAGCTGCGGCGGGTGCCGAAGGGGTCGGTAATGCGGTTGGTCTGGATGGGTTTCTGGAAAGGGCCCTGCCACTGCTGGGGGCGGTCAGGGTCGCACGAACCGACCACCCGCAGCCGCTCGGCCCGGAGCTTTTCGGGCACCAGGAGTGCGCGGCGTTCGGGGGGAAGTTGCAGCACAAAACGCCCAAAGGTTCCGGCCACAACGCGAACCTCGAGGCGCACCTCCGCGCTGCCCACCCGCAGCAGGGCAGGGTAGACACCGGGGGCTTGCAGGGCCGGAACGGGCAGCAGAACGCGGTTTTGCTGAATGGGGTAGGTGCTGTTCAGGAAGCGCACATCGCCCTGCACCGGCTCGGAGGCGGTTATCCGCACCACCGCCAGATGACCCTGCACGGTCTGGCGGGGCCACTCGAGGGCCTCGATGGGGGAGGGGGCCTGGGTCAGCCGGTAGACGCTCAGGCTGGGCTGCCCACTCACGCGCAACACCTGCCCCACCCGGAGCTGCGTGGGGTCGCTGATGTTGTTGAGCACCTGCAGGGCTTCCACAGTGGTGTTGTACTGCTTGGCGATGCGGTAAAGGGTCTCGCCGGGTTGGACGGTGTGGGTGTTCTGGGCCAATGCAAAGGCGCAAAGGGTCAGGAGTGCGAATAGCCAGCCGCGCATGGGGTCAGTGTAACAGTCAAGGGCCCAGGGTCGAGGGTTGAGGGAAGCACCCGGTCTTCCTTCTTTAGCCATCATTATCCGCAAACCTCAAAAGCAGTCGTGGTCGGGCCAGTGCTGCACGGCCTGGGTGGCGTTTTCCAGGCTCCGCCGCAGTTCGGCAATAAAGCTCCAGTCGTTCCAGGGGCGGCTGTTGAAGAGGGCTGCCAGCGCCACCCCGTTCGGCAGGCGCAGCAGCAGGGTGCGGCTTCCGGCAAAGGCCCCATCGTGGCTCCACTCGAGCTGCTCGGGCGGCAAGGAGAGCACCAGGGGGGGGTTGGCCGGGGGGTTGCGGGGGTCGCTGCTGCCCTGGCCGGCGGTTCCGCCGGGCGGGTGGGTTTGGGCCTGGGGCTGGGGTACCCGCACCCCCCAGCCCAGGGCGTAGTAGCGGGCGGTTTTTTCGTACTGGGGCAGCCGGGGCCGTTGCAGCATCTCGTGCAGGGCTTCGCGGGAGAGGAGGGGCGGCCCGCGCCAGCCTTCCAGGGCCACCACCAGGCGCACCAGGTCGGGGGCCGAGGCCACCAGGCCGCCGTTTGCGGTGTGGGCCTCGAGGTAAAACTCGCCGTAGGGCCGGTTGACCAGGGTGCCGTCTATCACCGACTTAACCAGCGGAGCCCCTGGAAAATCGTGGTAGCGCACCTCGCCTTTGAGGCGGTCTTGCAGGCGGGTTTTGCCGGCTCGCACGCTGTAGATGCCCAGCGGTCGCAGCATGGTTTGCACGTAGGCTTCGTAGGGCTGGCCGCTGATTTTTTCGATGACCTGCCCCAGCACGGCATAGCCCAGATTGGAGTAGGCCGAGCGGCTGCCGGGGGCAAACTGGAGCTTGCGGCTCATCATGAAGGCGATTAACGCCTGGCTGCTCAGGTTCTCGGGCCGCCCCATGGCCCTGGCAATATCGCTCAGGGTGGGGCGGAACATGGGGTCGCCCGCCCAGCCCCGGTGCCAGCCCCCCGAGTGTTGCAGGAGGTCGCGCAGGGTGATGTGCTTGAGGCGGGGGTCGGTGATCTGGCCCCCATAGGGCGCGATATTGATCAAGCTAAAGGCTTTTTCGTTCAGAAAGCTGTTCAGGTCGGGGTAGACCCCCTGGAAGACCAGGCTCTCGCCCAGGTGCAGTACGGCCACCGCCGTGATGGGCTTGCTGAGGCTGGCCAGCCGAAAAAGCGCGTCGGGCTGCACCGGTTCTCTGGTTCGCACATCGGCGAAGCCGTAGCCCCGCGAAAGCACCAGCCGCCCGTCCTTGGCCACGGCCAGGGCCGCACCGGGAATCTGGTAGCGCTCGAGGAGCCGTTGCATCACCCGGTCGTAGGGCTCGAGGCTAGCTGCGCTGTAGCCGGTGATGGGGCGGCTGGGCAGGCCGGTGGGGGCCGGGGGTATGCAGAGGGTCTGGGCCAGGGCCCACCCCGTCAGGGCGAAAAGGCCCAGGAAGGTTGCGAGGCGGTGCCGCATGGGGCTTGCTCCAGGAGTTTAGGGTTCAAGGGGGGGCTCGAGGGTCTCCTCCAGCACCACCAGCCAGTAGGGCAGGGTGCGCTGGATCAGATCCCAGAGAATTTCGTCCTGGATGCCAAAGTGCAGGCGGCTTACGATATCGGGCAGATCCAGGATGCTGCGCCAGTCGAGTTCGGTCAGCTCCTCACGCACGCTTTTGTGCAGGGTAGCGGCAATGACGCCGAGCTGGTGCAGGTTGTAGCGCACGGCATCCTGGGTGCGCCCATCGGCGGCAAACTCGGCAAACTCCATCCCGGCGGTGTAGTCCAGGATGCGCTGGGCGGCCTGTTGCATCTGCTCGAGGTGCACCTGCTTCAGCAGGTGGGGGTTGGGGATATCGGGGTCTCGCATAATATTCCTTCGTGTGCTACTTGATCTGGACTTCGAGATGTGAAAAAAGAGGGGGTGCTATGCACTCAGATCGCGAGCACCCCCTCTACTATCTTGA
>FWPV01001444.1_pt1 | contig 65907 bp, 56 predicted proteins | sample 2228371 | NCBI WGS metagenome assembly FWPV01 (sample SAMEA103939776, study PRJEB20133) | metagenome
ATACGGCCGGAACCAGATGCCCTCGGCGGGCTGTCAGGTAGGCGAGGAGAAAGGACACCATTGCCCAGGCAATTTCGAATATCATCCACAGCCATTGCCAGGGTCGGCCGAGGGCGAAATAGAGCACGACAAAGGTCAGGCCCACGAATGTGCTCAGGCCGATCATGATGGGCAGGACGCGGGTAGCGATCCGAAGGCGTTCGGCATCCAGAGCTGCCTGCCAGCCACCTGTCTGCCCCTTATCGGGCTGTCGGTTTTCGCGGCCGGTGGATGGCCGGCCGGCTGTCTCCTGGCGTTCGACTATACCTCGTTCATTCATCATCATGGTCCCTTTTCCCGACAGGAAAGGCATTCTACTGTGCCCGATCGGCATCTGGCTCCAGCTGGATGGTCAGATCGTGCAGGGCCAGTGATTGGCCGATCTCGCGTGCGGCGGTTTGCAGAACCCGGTCCACGTCTAACGACTCGCGGATGCGGGAGGAAATCTCACGGATCAGCCGGTCTTGGGCAGCGCGGCGCTGCGTTTCGTCCAACAGGCGCAGGTTATCGGCGGCCAGGGCGAACTGCTCGGCCACCATTTCCACCAGGGCGATATCCTCGCTGCTCCACGGTTGCCCGTCCTCCGGCTGCTGAAAGCCCAGGGCGCCGAGGGGCTGGTTGCGCAACAGGATAGGGGCCACCAATGTGGAGAGGGTATCTGGCCCCTTTTCGCCCAAATTGCCATCCAGGATCAAGGTCTGGCCCGTGCTCAGCGCCCGTTGAGCCTCGGGCAACAACTCGCCGGTCAGGGGCACCAGGGAAGTGCCGGTATGCTCGTAGCCGCTAAATGCTCTGGCGCTGACGTAGGCGGTCCATGCCTGACCCAGGTAGCGCTGTTGGGTGGCTTCCATCGTGGCCAGGGCGGCTTGAGTTTGGGCAAAGAGGAAGGCGTTGTCCAGGGCCACGGCCACCTGGTCGGCCATGGTTTGCATGACGGCGATGGCAGCTTCGTCGAATGCTGCCGGCTTGGTGCTCTGCGCCGTTATAGCCCCAATCACCCGGCCCCGGGAACGAAGGGGTAAAGCCAGCTCGGAGCGGGTTTGCGGCAGCAGCGGGTTGTCAAAGTGGTGGGGCTCCTCCCCTACATCCAAGGCGATCCGGGCCTGGTTCTTGGCTACGCACTGGCCGATCATGGATTCGCCGCCGACCTCCAGCTTGTGGCCTTGAGCCAGCATCGTCTGCCCGGCTTCGCCGGTGCCGGCACGGAGCACGGCAAAGTGCTGCTCCTCATCGAGGAGGAACGCCCCTACATAATAGAGGTCAAACCGTTCACGGACCAGTTCCACCACCTGGCTCAGCAGTACTTCGGGGTCCAGCACCGAGGTGGTGGCCCGGGCCACTTCGGCCGCTGCCTCCAGGCTCTGGGTGCGCTCGGCTACCCGCTGTTCCAGGGTGCCGATCAGCTCCCGCAATTGCGCAGTCATGCTGTTAAAGGCGTGGGCCAGAACTGTGATCTCGTCCTTGCCTCTTGGCACCGGCGCGGTGTGGCTCAGGTCGCCACCAGCGATAGCAATTGCCTCGGCCGTCAGGTCGCGGATGGGGCGAACCAGGCGGCGGAGGACCGCTGCGCCCAGCCCGATGGCGACGATCATCCCCAGAAACACCAGACCTACCAGATAGCGCTGCATCCGGGCCACGCTGGCGTAGGCCTCCCGTGTCGGCAACTCGACCACAGCGGCCCAATCCGTGCCTTCGATCGGCACAGACAAACCGATGACTCGCTCGCCGGTCAGGCCCGCATACTCGTAGACGCGACTTGCCTTTTTCACTTGGCCGGTCATGAACTCCTGCACCGGGGGGATATGTTGCATGTCCTCGCCGTAGCGTTGTAACACCTTGGCCGGTTCCTGGTAGGCGATAAAGCGGCCGGCAGTATCCACCAGATAGGCATAGCCGGTCTGGCCGATGCTGATGCGTGCCACCTCTTGCCACAGGCGCGTGATGTTTACCTCGGCAAGCAGCATGTTGACGATCTGTTTGCCCGGGGCCTCGACCGGCACGGCCACGTTCATAGCGAGCAGGCCGCTGTCGGGTGAGACAAAGACGGGGCTGATATAGGTCTGTCCCCTGCTGACTGTGATCAGGGCGTCACTGCCGGCCAGACTGCCCAGCTCCGCCGGCATATAAGTGTGAAACTGGGAAACGCGGACCATTTGGATGCCGTCTCTGTTTGCCAGGGTAAGCTGGCTGAACACCGTGGGATACTGGATGAGCAGACCTTCTAGGGCTGCCTTTTGTTCAGATGGCGTCATGGTGCTAAAGGACTCTAGTTTTTCAAAGAAGATCAGGTTCTGTACCGCGTTGCCCACGTAATTGGAAATGAGGAGGGCAACCTTGTCGGCGCTTTGCTCCTGCAATTGAAAGACGTTCTGACGTTGGGTTTGGCGGGCAATCGAGATTAGTCCTATGCCAACGACAATCAGCGACAGGACAATGGTCAGGGCAAAGGCCCAGCCCAGGCGTATTGCCAGACTGCGATGCCAGGGCACGGTGGTTTGATGGATCCTGCTTGGCACCTCCATCTCCTGCTCCTACCTGTTCAGGCGCACTTGGGCCACGGCAAATTCGGCCGGCCAGACCGGCACCCAGTCTCCATTTTGGATTTGGACGACATAGAGGCCGGCAAACTCGTTCTGACCGTTCGCGTCGAAACGCAGACGCTCGGCCGGCAGAACCATCTGTGGCCCACGAGGCAGGTCTGTGGCCGCCAGGGCGTCGCGCAGCTTTCCTTTATCCGTTGACCCTGCCCGTTCCAGCGCATCTTTGAGTACCAGCACAGCCTGATAGGCATGGGCGCTGTTGCCGGTGATGTCTGCCCCAAAACGAGCGCGAAAGCGATCGTTCAACTCTTTGGCTCCAGGAGCGTATTTGGAGTACTCGGATAGCGTCAGCGTGTTTTCGGCCAGTGGACCGAGTTTTTGGATATATTCGGTGTAGACCGTGCCGCCAGCCGCATCCACCACCGGCAGGTTTGCCCCGGCATCGGCCAAAGCCTGGGCGATGAGGATGCTATCGTTGAGATAGGTCACCTCCAGGATGGCATCTGGCTGGGCGGCCAGGATCTGGGCCACCTGGCTGTGCAGATCGGTTGCCCCTTCAGCCACATAGCTGACTTCGGCAACCAGTTCGAGGCCGTACTCTTGCAGCGCCTTTTTCTGTGCCAGTGCTGTCGAGGTCCCAAAGTCGGTGTTCTCGTACAGCAGGGCTACGCGCTGTACCGGATAGTTGGCCAGGTTTGCCATGTCCACCAAAAAGCGCACCTGGTCACGGCCGTAGAACTGGGCCTTGGGGCAGACGCGGAACGTGTAACGGAACCCCCGTTCGGTGATAACATCGGCGATGGCCATGCTGACGATGAATGGCGTCTCTAACCGCTCCGCAACCTGCGTGGCCGGCTTGGTGACACTGCTTTGCCAGGCCCCAATCAGGGCGACCACTCCTTCTTCTTTGATCAGCCGCTCGGCCTCCTGGGCACCGATGTCGGGATTGCCCTGGGTGTCGCCAAAGATCAATTCCAGCTTGGCGCCATTGAGGGCCGTGATGCCTCCGGCAGCGTTGATCTCTTCGGCTGCCAGCACCGCGCCGTTTTTGTTGTCTTCACCGCCGCTGGCCATGTCCCCGCTCAGAGGAAAAAGGATACCAACTTTGACTGTTTCAACTTTTTTCTTGTCGTTTCCACAGCCAGACAGCACAGGTAGCAGGACGACGAGAGTCACCAGACAGATGAATAGTGCGGTTTTGATCCCGGTTTTCATTGTGCACCTCCTCTTGGAAAGGTTTGAGCCATACCCACACTTCTTGACCCGAACAGGCAGGAACACAGCCAAGCGCAGATCGTGCCTGTTTCTATCAGCCTCAAGTCTTCTCCAACGTTTCGTCGGCAGGTGGCGCGCTTAGCTGCACAAAGGCCCTGGCTGCCCCCAGCGTGGCGGCCGTCTCCTGGATAGTAAGTTCCATCAGCGCCTCCATGCTCGGGGCGCTGCGCATCTTGTCGGCGATCTCGCGGACCCGGCGCTCGCGGGCGGCGCGGCGCTGCGTTTCGTCCAGCAGGCGCAGGTTATCGGCGGCCAGGGCAAGCTGTTCGGCCACCATTTCCACCAGGGCGATCTCCTCACTGCTCCATGGTCGTCCGCCTTCCGGTTGCTGGAAGCCCAGGGCGCCGAGGGGCTGGTTGCGCAGCATGATAGGGACCACCAAGGTGGAGAGGGCGTCTGGTTTCTTTTCCTCCGAATTGCCGTCCAGGACCAGGGTCTGGCCTGCGCTCAGCGCCCGTTGGGTCTCAGGCAATGGCTCGCCGGGCAGGGGCACAAAGGAGGTAGCGGTATACTCATAGCCGCCGATTGCCCTGGTGCCGGTGTAGGCGGTCCATGCCTGACCCAGGTAGCGCCGTTGGGCAGCCTCCAGCTCGGTCAGGGCGGCCTGGGTTTGGGCAAAGAGATAGGCGTTATCCAATGCCACGGCCACTTGGTCGGCCATGGTTTGCATGACGGCGATGACTGTTTCGTCGAATGCCGCTGCCCTGGCACTTTGTACGGTCATGGCCCCGATCACCCGACCCCGGGAGCGAAGGGGCAGCGCCATTTCGGAGCGGGTCTGCGGCAGCAGCGGGTTGTCAAAACGATAGGGTTCCTGCCCCACGTCCAGGGCGACCCGGGCCTGGTTTTTGGCTATACACTGGCCGATCATTGACGTACCGCCGATCTCCAGTTTGTACCCCTGGGCTAGCATCATTTGCCCGGCCTCGCCGGTGCCGGCATGCAGGACGGCAAAGCGGTACTCCTCGTCGAGGAGGAACAGGCCCACGTAGTAGAGGTCGAACCGCTCACGGACCAGGTCCACCACCTGCTTCGCCAGGATATCGGGGTCCAGCACCGAGGTGGTGGTGCGGGCCACTTCGGCCGCTGCCTGCAGGCTCTGGGTGCGCTCGGCTACCCGTCGCTCTAGGGTGCCCAACGTCTGGCGCAGCTGGCCGGTCATGGTGTTAAAAGCCGAGGCCAGGGTGACAAGTTCGGCGGCGCCGGTGAGGGGGACAGATTGGTCCAAGTTGCCCCGCCCTATTTCGGCTGCGGCTTGGGTCAGGCGGTTCAGTGGCGGAATAATGCGCCGGGTCAAAGTGGTCGTGACCAGTGTGCCCAGGGCAAGGGCTATCGCACCGCTCAAGATTATGGCCATGATGGCCTGCTGGCCTACCCGCTGCAGCTGGTTGCGGGCACGGTTCAGGCCGGCCTCGCTTGTGCTGGTGATCTCGGTGCCAACGCGGTTGATATCGGCTGTGATCTTTTGAAAGGTAGCGATGTTGGTGTTGATCTTTTGTTCCAGGGTTACCAGATCGGAGAACAGGCCCAGATAGGATTGCGCTCGGCCGGTCAGATCCAGGACCCCCAGCCGGATGTCGCCGGCCACCAGCTCGGATCGCGGGCTGTTGAGCACCAGATCGTTGAATCGGTTGACCAATTGGTGCACATTATCGGCATATTCCTGCTGGCCAGTATAAAAGTAGGCCTGTTCGTTGGCGCGGATCTGCAAGATGAGCTGGCGGAACTCGGGGTTGGCCAGAGGGGTGACATCCGCTTCCAGGCGGTTCAACTCTTGGGTCAGGGTATCTTCCAGGCCACCGGGGCGGCTGCGCTCTCGGATCAGGTCCACACTTGTCCGGAATCCGGTTTCGTAGTCGTTTAGCAGTGGGCGAAGGTTGCCGATTGAAGCGGTCAAGGCCTGTAACTTGGGATCAGTGGCCTTCGCCACCAGGCTTTCCAGCGCGTCTAACTGGACTCTGGCCTGATCCAGGTGGTCCTGGTTAGCCGTCGCAAACTGATCTGCCGCCGCCTCAAATCCCAGGGATCGCCATTGGCTTAAAAAGCTGGCCTCATTTTGCCGGGCGGTCAGGAATTCATTTTCTACCTGTAAGCCCAGCTCCCGGATGCGGCCGGCTTCGTTCAGGGCAAGCTGTGCTCCGCTTTGCAGACGGCGCAGGCTCAGATAGCCGCTGATGGCTGTGACAAAGGCCAGGAACAGGATCACACTGATACCCACCAGCAGTTGGCCTTGCAATGAACCCTGTCGCCGTGAGGGCGTCGTTCTGGGAGGCATGTTATGGTTTCTCCCCTCTATGGTTCATGCCTGGTTGCATTTGTCTTGCCTGCTTGTTTGCCCAACCGGTTTGCGTCTGGGCCGACATCAGTTGCCCGGTTCATTGCCTCTCTGTTCCGTTGCTCCCCTTGGAGTTCAGGGCTTGCTGGCTGCTGCCTGGTTCGGCCTGGGGCCCGGCAATGGGGCTCAGCTGTACAAAGGCCCTGGCTGCCCCCAGCATAGTGGCTGTCTCCTGGATTGCGATCTTGATCAGCGCATCCATGTCCGCCGCGCTGCGCATCTTGTCGGCGATCTCGCGGACCCGGCGCTCGCGGGCGGCGCGGCGCTGCGTTTCGTCCAGCAGGCGCAGGTTATCGGTGGCCAGCGCCAGCCGGTCGGCTACAGCTTCGATGGAGGCGATCTGTTCGCTGCTCCACGGCCCGGCCTCGGCCGAGCGGTGGAACCCCAGTACGCCGATGGGCAGGTCGCGCAGTTTGACCGGCACGGCCAGCAGATGCCGGCCCGCCTCCGGGTTGAATGCTGTGGCTGCCATCCCCGATGAGCGGGCTTGCTCGATGAGCGCCTGCCACGCCTGGGAGGGCACCTGGTCCGCTCCCTGCCAGAGCTGCACCGGTTTGGGCTGCTCGTACACAAACTGCTGCCAGGCCTCGGCGGTGTAGTGGCGGTAGAGGGCATCCAGCTCGCGCAGGCTCTCCTGGGCCTCGCTAAACAGCCGGGCGTTCTCCAAAGCGACGGCCAACTGATCGGCCATCCCCTGCAAGGCAGCGACCTCTTGCTGGTTGAACGGCGTGGGTCTGGAAAGTTGAATGTCCAGGGCGCCGATGACATCGCCACCCACGTGGAGCGGCAGGGTCAGCTCATAGCGTGCCGTTTCCCCTTCCTCCAGCACGACGGTCTGCGGAGCCCACTCCTGGAACAGCCGAACGACGCCTGTCGGCAATTCGGCGTCGGGTTCTGCGGCTGCCTGACGGCCACCAGCAGCAGCCAGCGTAATCTCGCCTGTTTCCTTGCCGCTCAGGTAGACGGCCGCCCGGTCTAAGCCCAGCCGCCTGGCGATCTGGTTGGCTGTATGCTGTAGCAGCAATGTGCGGTCAAGCAGCGACGTCGTATCGCGGGCGATGTCGGCTGCTGTCTCCATCAGACGGGCATAGCGGTCCAGTTCCTCGGCGCGGGTCTGCAGCAGGTTGTGCGCTGCCTCCAATTCCGTCGCCGTCTTGCGGGCCTGCACCAGGGCCTGGATTTGGGCGCGGCTGAAGAACCACTGTAGCACCATCAGCATGATCAGCAGCCCGGAGAAGGTCAGCCCTGCGCCTATCCATTCGTTGGCAGTTGCGGGGTTTTGCTTGACAACCAGCCAGTTTTCTAACCAACCCATCCTGGCCAGGAGGGTGAAGGCGGCAAAGGTCAGCACGCTCAGGCCGGTCATCGCCATGCCCGAACGTGCACCGATGAGGAGCAGGCTCAATATGGGCAGCGCCATCAGGGTCAGTGGCCCGTTGCCTACCAGGCCGAACATCCCCATTGTCAGGAGGGCAAAGCCGTAGCCAATGAGTAGCAAGCCGCCCGCCCGCAGGCGAAAGTCGAGGCGATAAAAGATGGCCAGGGCCACCAGGAGAAGATAGACGACAACAAATGGGATCGTCTGGGGCCACCACCGAGGATCCGTAACCGCTTCAATGACACTTTTGACAATTCGTGGCGTTACAGCGACGCAGACTGCGATCAGCAGGGCGTTCAGAGCCCGGATGCGCCAGGGCTGTAGCTCGGCAGCGACGGCGGCTGCGACCGATGGGGCCCCGTTGCCCTGCCTCAGGGCTGGTGGCTGTTCCTTCTGCGGCTGCTTTTGTTCCTCTGACACAGCTTCTCTCCTCAGAAAATGGGGCGGTTGTTTCGGCTAGCTTTTGGTCACGCCCAACTCGACATATCCCCCATCGGCCCCCACCAGCTTGCCCAGGTCTTGCAGCGTCATCTGGAGGATGGTGTCGAGGTCGAACGAGGCGGTCACCCGGTCGGCTATGTTGCGGATAGTGCGCTCCTGCTGGGCGCGGCGTTCGGCTTCTTCCAACAGGCGGGCGCGCTCCAGGGCCACGGCGGCCTGATCGGCCAGGGTTTCATAGAGGCGGATGTCCACCGGAGAGAAGGGGCCGGGGGTCATTCGCTCAACGATAACAATGCCGATGTTTTGGGTGCCGCTTCGCAAGGGGATGTTGATCATGGCTCGTGCTCCGAACCGGAGCAATGTCTGGCGCCTGTCTTCCGGCATCTGTGGGTCTTGGAGCAGATCTTCTACCACCCACAACCTCTGGAGCATCGGCAGCGGAAACATAGAGGCGCTGGCCGGCAGTGGGCGACCGACGGGAAAGGAGGGGGTCCTATGGCGGCCCCAGCTTCCCAGAAAGGTGATGGTCTGCACTTCACCGTCATCCCCAAAGCTAAAGCGGGCCACCCCGCAGCCGTCGGCCTGGGTTTCGGCCACCGACTCGATGATGGCCTGGACGATCTCGTCGGTGGTGATGGCCGAGGTCAGGCGCCGGCTGACGCGAAAGATCGGGCTGGTAGCCTCCAGCAGGGCAGCCTCGGTCGAGAACTTGCGGGCATTGTCCACGGCCACGGCCACCTGGTCGGCCACCAGTTGCAGGATGGCAATGTCTTCTTCCGAAAAGGCGGCCGCGCGGGTGGACTGTACGTCCAGCGCGCCCAGCACCCGGTCGCCGACCATCAGCGGCAGGGCCATTTCCGAGCGGGTGTCGGGCAGCAGCGGGTTGTCGAAGCGGACCGGTTCGGCCCCCACATCCAGGGCGATGCGTGCCCGACGCAGGGCACAGGCCGCGCCGACCATGGACTTGCCACCCACTTGAAGCTTGTGGCCGCGTTCCTTCATGATGCGGCCCGGCTCACCGGTGCCGGCCTCCAGCACGGCATACTCGCCGGTCTCGTCCAGCAAGAACAGGCCGACGTAGTACAGGTCGAACCGCTCGCGGACCAGGTCCACCACCCTGCGGGTCAGGTTTTCCGGCTCCAGGATAGAGACGGCAGCCCGGCCCACGTCGGCGGCGGTGGTTAGCTGCATGGCCCGGCGCTCCAGGGCGCTTGTGCGTTCGGCTACACGCTGCTCCAGCCCGGCGATCGTGGTTCGCAGTTGGGCAGCCATGCTGTTAAAGGCCCGGGCCAGGGTGCCGATTTCATCTTCGCGCCGGATCTCTACCGTGCGGCTCAGATCGCCGGCGGCCATCTGCGTTGAGGTCTCGGCCAGGGCCAGGACCGGCCTGGAGATCTGTCGGGCTACGGCATAGGCCAGAACGACTACCGCCCCGGCGACGGCAGTGGCGATCAGAAAGATGGCCAGGGCCAATCTGCGCACCGGCGCCAGAGCTTCGTTGCGCTCAACCTCGGCCAGCAAGGCCATCTCCCGTTCGTCAATCCAGCGGTAAGCGCCCAGGACCGGCACGTCACGATAGTTGAGGTAAATGCCGGTTCCATCCTCCTTCTTTAACAGGGCGGCGTCGATCCCCTGGGTGTGTACCCCGCGAGGAAAGCTCCCGCCCCCCAACCGGGGCTCTGACACCAAGACGTTGTAGCGGTTTACCAGATAGGTTTCTCCTGTGACCCCCAGTCCACTCCGTTGTGACATAATACTATTGAGCCGGCTCAGGTTCAGGTGCACAGCCAGCACTCCCAAAGTGTACCCGGATCTGTTTCGGAGGGGGGTGGAGATCGTCATAGCTTGCCTGCCCAGGCTGGCCGAAAGGTACACATTTTGGATATAGGTCCTTGTGCGCCCTTCGGTGAAAAAGGAGCTGGTCACCTCATAGCGGCCCTCATGCCCGCTGTTGGTCGAAAGCAAAACCTTGCCCCCTACCCCCTTGAGCACCATGATCTCCAGGAAATCCGGTTTGTTGGCCAGGACCTCTTGCAGGTACACCTGTAACGTCTGGTAGGCGGCGGCAAACTCGCTGCTGTTCTCGCTGCGGGTCAGCAACACCGTCGCCTGCTCGCGCACGGCCGGATTCTGCGCCAGCATCCGGACATCTTGTCTCATGCTCTCGACCCAGCGGTTGATCTCTTCCTCTTTCAGGATGGCCGTCGTAGTCAGGTGGCTGAGGATGTCCGCCTGGAGTGTTCTCTGGCCTTGGTAGTAGGCCAGCAGACCTACCAGGGCCAGGGGAATGACGGCCAGCAGCAGAAAATAGACCAGCAGGCGGGCCAGCAGACTCTGTCGCAAGAACCTCATCTATCCTTCCTCCCCAGGCTGTCGGCCGTTATGGCTCGGCCAGCCGGTAGAATTGGAACCGTCCATCCTTGATCTGAAGGATCACGGCACTCTTGATCGGATCCCCGCTGCCTTTGTACTCCATTGTCCCGGTGACCCCCTCATAGCGGCTGATACTGGCCAACCCGTTGCGGATTGATTCAGGATCGAACTTGCCCTGGCTGCGGATGGCCTGAAAGAGCAGGCCAAAGGCGTCGTAGGTCAGGGCTGCCACGTCGTCGGGAACCTGGCCATAGGCCGCCTGGTAGGCGGCGATGAATTTTGGGGCTGTCGGGCTGGCGATGTCAGGGGCATAGTGGGTGCTAAAGTACATCCCTTCCATCTCGGCCAGGTCGGCGGCCTCGATCTGGCCCCAGGAATCGCTGCCGATAATGGTCGCCTGGACGCCAATTTCACGGGCCTGCCGCACCTGGGTGGGCACCTCGTTGTAGTAGTTGGGCAAAAAGAGCACCTGGGCCCCGGCGTTGCGGATGGCGGTCAACTGTGCGCGAAAATCGGTCTCGCCGGTGGTATAGCTCTCAAAGGCGACCACCTGACCACCAGCCTCGCTAAAGACCTGCCTAAAGATCTCGGCGATGCCCCTATTGTATTCGCTGGCCACGTCGTACAGCACCGCTGCTTTCTCGGCCTTTAGCTCCTCGATGGCAAAGCGGGCCATCACCCGTCCCTGGAACGGGTCTATGAAGGCGGCACGGAAAACATACTTTTTGCCGGCGGTGGTCTCGGGGTTGGTGGACCAGGGGCTGATCATCGGCACGTGGGCCTCTTCGGCCACAACCGCCACCGGGATGGCGTTGCGGCTGGCCTGGGGGCCGATGAGGGCCACCACCCCGCTTTGGTTTATCAGCTTCTGGGCAGCGTTGACGGCCGTCTCTTTTTTGTCCTGGTTGTCTTCGATGATCAATTCGACCTTGAGCTTTTGCCCCCCGACCTCCAGACCGCCGGCGTCGTTGACCTCTCGGGCGGCCAATTGCGCAGCGTTTACCGTTGACTGGCCGACGATGGGGATGCTACCGGTGATGGGCGCGATGACGCCGATCTTGATCGTCTTTTCCTCCGCCGGTTTGCCACAGGAGGCCAGCATGACCAGGATCAGGGCCAGCAACACGACCTGGGCAACAATCTTGCGCTTCTGCATTTTGTCTCCTCCTGATAGGACATCTGCTAGCAGTTGTCCTACGTGGTCACCTCTTTTCGTGGCAGTGCAACGGTAACGACAGCGTGAACGTCGAACCTCGGCCTACCTCGCTCTCTACCCAGATCTGTCCCCCCAGTTTTTCGACCACCCGCTTGCTGATGGCCAGGCCAAAGCCAGGTGTGGCCCCATTGCCATCCTTGTGCCCTGCCTCGGCAAAGAGCCCGGCCCGCTCTGCTGCTGGGATGCCCACGCCGGTGTCGCTCACACTAATGAGTACTTGGCCATCATCGGTGCGGACGCGCAGCTGGATGCTGCCCTCGGCGGTGAACTTGACGGCATTGGAGAGAAGGGCCAAGATGACCTGACGCAGCCGCTGGCCATCGGTGTACAGCAGAGGCAGGTCGGCAGGGAGCTCTTCATACAGCTGCACTGCCTTCCCCCGGGCCAGTGCCCGCGCTGTAGCCATCACCCCTTCGACAATTTCGGCCAGATTCACCTCCGACAGGGAGAAGGGGGCGGTCCCCAGGTCCAGTTGGGATAGCTCTAGCATGTCGTTGATCAACCCCAGGAGCTGCCGCCCGCTCTCGTGGATGGCGGTCAGGTCACTGCGCTGCAAGTCGTTGAGGGGGCCATCCAACTCCTTGAGCATAAGCCGCGAAAAGCCGATGATCGAGTTCAGGGGGGTGCGCAGGGCATGGGACATGTTGGTCAGGAATTGGGACTGGATCTGGTCCAGCTCTTGTAGTTTTCTAACAGTTTCTCGCTCTACAGCGTAGGCCCGTGCGTTCTCGATGGCAATGCTGATCTGGTCGGCCAGTAGCTGGTAGACCATTTGATCTTGCTCGCTAAAAGCATCGTCGCGGCGGCTACGCAGCGTGATAACACCTAGAACCCGGTCTCGCACGCACAAAGGGAGGCCCAATTCCAATCCTTCGGCGATCTGGCCGGCCTCCGAGCCTGCGGGCCGGACCAGCCGTTGCCTTTCAGCCATCACACGGGTTACCATCTCGGGCTTATCTGGCGCTTTCTGGGGGGGCAGGGGATGGCCATTCTCCTGGCCGGCCTGCCACACAACCCACCGGCCGTTGTCATCCATCAGGTAGATGGAGACCCAATCCAGTTCAAAGGTGTCACACAGCAGTCCGGCGGTGGTGGTCAGCAGGGTGTCCAGGTCGCGGATCGAGGTGGCGATCCGAGCGATTTCGGCGCTGATGGTCAGTTGCATGGCGTGGTAGCAGCTTAGCTCGGTTGCTTGTTGCAACTGTTGGGTGCGCTCGGCCACCTTGGCCTCCAGGTTGGTGTAGAGGGTTTTCAGGTCAGCCGCCATGCGGTTGAAAGCGCGGGCCAAGACCCCGATTTCATCCCGACGGCTGATAGCCACCCGTTGATTCAGATCGCCTTGGGCCATGCGGGCAGCCGTCTCGGTAAGCTGGACAATGGGGCTGGTGATCCGCCGCGTGACGACGGCGGCAATGGCTGCTGTGATGAGGGCCGCCGTCAGGGTGATGCCCAGGACCATAGCCGTCAGGGTATTGCCTGTGGCCAGGGCCTGGCTCTGGGGTTTTTCGGCCAGCAACGCTACCTGTAACTCCGGGTTCCAGCGATAGGCGCCAAATACAGGGATGCCGTGCAGGTTCGTATAGGCTCCAGGGCGAGTCTGGGCTTGTAGGGCCTCCAGGAGGTCTTGAGAAATATTTGGGCTTTCCAGGGGCCACCGGCTAACCCCCTGGGCCGAGATCACAACCCCCTCGGCCGTGACCAGATAGGTGTTGGTGTCATCCTCTGCCAAGCCGCCGGCTACCATCCGGGGCAAGGCATCCCACTGTAGCAAGCCAATAAGCCGGTGATCTGCCGCCGTGTGGCTGATGGCCAGCAGGGGAGGGCGACCGGTTGCAGATGGCGGCGCAACAAGCAGCCGGCGATCATCGGCCAGGAGCGGCCGGAGGAGCGGCCAATCGGTTTCCACCGGGTGACTGGTAGCGATCACCTCTCCTGTGTTCCGATCCGCCAGGATAAGAGCTTTCAGTGTCGGATCGGTCGCCTGCAGCGCGGCCAGCCGGACGCTGAGGTCGCCCCCTTGATTCAGCGTGCTATCCAGCAGGCTCAACTCGCGATCGTAGCCCTCGGCCCAGTTCACCAGGTGGGCCTCGTTGAGCGCAATCATGGTTTCAAGAGAGGCCACCGTTTTTTGCTGCGTTTCATGCCGGATCTGGTTATAAGTCAAGAAGGCCAAAAGGCTCAGCGGCGAGATAGCCAAAAACAGAAACGCAATCAGCAGGGTTTTGCCTAACCCTCCTCGCATCCCGAATGTGGGGACGGTCCGCGTTGAAGGCAGGGATGGACGTTTCGCATTTACCAGGTTTATGGCCTGCTGCGCCATCGAATAGTTAACCCAGATCCCAAACCGATTCTCCGCGAAGGATGCGCCGGATCTGGTCGGGAAAGGTATCCACGTTGATGGGCTTGGCCAGGAACCCGTCAAAACCGGCGCTTCGGGCACGAGCCAGATTGGTGTTGCTGATGTCGGCTGTGACCGCTACCACCCGTGTGTTGCGGAAGCGCTCATCCTGTCGGAGACGGGCCAGTACCTCGTATCCATCTTCTTCAGGCAGATGGATGTCCAACAAGATCAGATCGACGCGAGGCATGGCGTCCTGGGCAAACTCCAGGACGTGCCAGCCGGACCGTTTCCACTCTGTTTGCTTGACGCCTACAAAGGAGAGCAAGCGAGCCAGCAAAGCATAGTTGCGGACGTTGTCTTCTACAATAAGAACATGGGCATCCTGCAAATCCACGGCCATAATGTCGCTCACTTTACAAGTATGAAATTGCAGCCTGCTATCGCCGCAAAAAAGCGGCTATTTGGGCCGGCAACCGATCCACGTCAATCGGCTTCTCAATGTACCCTGAGCAGCCGGAAGCCAACGACTTTTCCCGATCCCCTTTCATGACGTTGGCTGTCAGGGCTACGATAGGGATGTCTTGGAATTCCTCACAGGCCTTCAAGCGGGCCGTCACTTCGTATCCATCTACATCAGGCAGGTTGATGTCTACCAAAACCAATGCCGGCCGCACGGCCTTGGCCTGCTCAATGCCTTCGGGACCGTTGGCTGCTTCTAGCACATGATACCCTTCAGCTTCGAGAATTCGTTTGACCAAGATGCGATTGTCCCGGTTGTCCTCAATATATAAAATTGTGGGCGGTTCTCCTTCTGCATTCATTCTAGCGGTTTTTTCTCCTTACAGATCACAACGCCTGCGGTGTCAGTCTGCGGTATGTATTATAGCAGAAAATGGCGCATCTGTCTATAGGACCATAGTCATAGGTACGGGGGCCATAAGGACTAAGCTGAGATATGAGCTGAGAGCTTAATCCTCTTGCGATTTTCAGACCGGCCCTGAGGTCCAGTGAGAGTAGCGCAACTCCGCAGGAGTTGCGCTACAACCATTCTGCCTTTTTCTCGGGCAGGTTGTCGGGGCAACCCTTGTGGCTGCCCAGGGCAGGGCGTGCACAAAAAAAGTGACAGGTACTCTCGGCAGGTGGTCCACTTGACAGCCAGGACAATATCGGTTATACTTGGCTTACTGGTCAGACCACTGACCAGTTAGATCGCTCGAAAGAGGGTGCGATGGCCAACTGGTCTGCTCCACAACGCCCGGCGGCCTATGCCGAACAGGCGTTGGTCACCGCCATTCTAGATGGAACCTATCCTCCTGGCTCCTTCTTGCCCGGCGAGCGTGACCTGGCTGCCCAACTGGGTGTGACCCGCCCTACGCTGCGGGAGACGCTACAACGCCTGGCTTGCGATGGCTGGCTGACCATCCAGCAGGGTAAACCCACCCGCGTCAATGACTTTTGGCGGGAGGGTGGGCTAAATGTACTGAGCGCCATGGTGCGCTACAGCCAGCAGCTCCCGACCAGCTTTGTGCCCAACCTGTTGGAAGTACGGCTGGTGTTGGCCCCGGCCTATGCCCGCGCTGCCGTAGAACGCTCGGCTGCGGCTGTGGTTGGTTTTCTCCAGGGCTATCTCACCCTCGATGATGACCCCAAGGCGTTTGCCACGTTTGACTGGCATCTGCACCGCACTCTGACTATTGCCTCCGGCAACCCGATCTACACGTTGATCCTGAACGGTTTTGGCGGCTTTTATGAAGAGATGGCCGGCCGCTACTTTGCCCGGGCCGAGGCGCGGGCGTCGTCGCGGACCTTTTATGCCACCTTGCTGGACGCCGCAATTCGGGGCAACGATGAGGAAGCCGAACAAGTTACCCGTTCTGTGATGCGGGAGAGCATTGAGCTGTGGAGGCGGGTTGGTTGAAACTGAGTCAAACGTCAGGCGTCAAACGTCAAACGTCAAACGTCAAACGTCAGGCGTCAAACGTCAAACGTCAAACGTCAGGCGTCAAGGGGCAAGCGTCAGATGGTTTACGTTCAGGAGGTGAAATATGCGCCGCTGGAACGGCTGGGGTGATGATACCGTTGATCACCCTTTGCATGAGGGAGCCAGACGTTTTTTGGAGGCGCTGGTCGGTCCCGGTACGCCGCCGCGCGATGCTGCGTTTGAGGAGGTAGTTGCTGCTGTGCCACCCTCCCGGCTGCCGGCCCATCCGCTGGTCTCGACCGACCCGGCGGACCGGCTGCGCCACGCGCGGGGGCAAAGCCTGCCCGACTGGATCGCAGTGCGCAGCGGGCGTATCCCGGCCTTTCCCGACGGGGTGGCCTTTCCCACAACCGCTGTTCAGGTCCGCGACCTGATCCGCTATGCCGGCGAGGTGGGGGCCCGGCTGATCCCCTACGGCGGCGGGACGAGTGTCGTGGGGCACATCAACCCCTTGCCCGGGGATCGGCCGGTGCTGACGGTAGACCTGGGCCGGCTGAACCACCTGCACCGCTTCGACGAGGTGAGCGGCCTGGCAACCTTTGGCGCGGGCGTCACCGGCCCCGACCTGGAAGCCCAGCTCCGGGCGCGGGGCTATACGCTGGGCCACTTTCCCCAATCGTTCGAGCTATCGTCCTTGGGGGGGTGGATCGTCACCCGCTCCAGTGGGCAGCAATCGCTGGGCTATGGGCGCATCGAAAAGCTGTTTGCCGGGGGACGGCTGGAGTCGCCGGCCGGCACGTTGGATCTGCCCCCCTTCCCGGCCTCGGCTGCCGGACCAGACTTGCGCGAGGCGGTCCTTGGCTCCGAGGGGCGGCTGGGCATTCTGACCGAGGCCACCGTGCGGGTCACCCCCCTGCCGGAGGAGGAGGCTTTCCACGCCCTCTTTTTCCCCGATTTCGAGCGGGGCCTGGTTGCCGTGCGCCGGATCATGCAGGCCCGGTTGCCTCTATCTATGGTGCGCCTCAGCACCGCCGTCGAAACCGAGACGACGTTGGCCTTGGCCGGCCACGAGCGGCTCATTGGCGCCCTGGAACGGCTGCTCAGGCTGCGAGGTGTGGGCGATAAGAAATGTATGTTGCTCCTGGGCTTCACCGGGCGCGGGGCTGTGGTCAACGTCGCCCGCAAAGAGGCGCTGGGCCTGGCCGGGCAGCACGGTGGCGTGCATGTCGGCCAGACCTTTGGCAAGGAGTGGCACAAGAGCCGCTTCCGCACCCCTTACCTGCGCAATACCCTATGGGAGCTGGGCTATGCCATTGACACCCTGGAGACCGCCACCGATTGGGCCAATATCCCGGCGATGGTGGAGGCCATCGAGATGGCTTTGCGCCCCGGCCTGGAGGAGATTGGCGAGCGGGTGCACGTCTTTACCCACCTGTCGCACCTCTATCCCTACGGCTCCAGCATCTACACCACCTATCTGTACCGCATCGCGCCCGATCCTGACGAGACGCTGCGCCGCTGGCAGGTGCTCAAGGCGGCGGCCAGCCAGGCCATTGTCGCCCACGGCGGCACCATCAGCCACCAGCACGGCATCGGCACCGATCACCTGCCCTACCTGGCCCGCGAAAAAGGCCCGTTGGGCATGGCGGCCATCGGCGATCTATGCCGGCGATTCGACCCAGACGGCATTATGAATCCGGGCAAACTTGTCTGATGTGGAGATGGCGATGAAATTCGAGGATCGGCTGGCTGGTGCCGGAAGGAATCACCAAGGAATAGAAACCATGTGGCAAAAGAATTGGCGAGATACCGTGTGGTCTCAGTTGGATCAGCCCTGGGACGTGATTATCATTGGCGGGGGTATCACCGGCGCGGGCATCCTGCGCGAAGCGACCCGCCTGGGGCTGCGGACCCTGTTGGTGGAACAACGCGACTTTGGCTGGGGTACTTCCAGCCGCTCGTCCAAATTGGTGCACGGCGGGCTGCGCTACCTAAAAGAGCGCAAGGTGCGGCTGACGCGGGCCTCGGTCAGCGAGCGAAAGCGGCTGTTGCAGGAGGGACCTGGGTTGATTGACCCCCTGGGCTTTCTGCTGGCCACCTACAAGGGGGACCGGCCTGGCCGTTGGACCTACAGCGCCGGCTTGTCGGTCTATGATCTGCTGGCGCTGCAATGGAGTCACCGCCACTACAGTGCCGACGATTTTCAGATGTTGGCGCCGCATATCAGCCGCGCTGGACTGAAGGGTGGTTTTCGCTATGGCGATGCCCAGACCGACGATGCCCGCCTGGTACTGCGCGTCATCCGTGAGGCGGTGGCCGATGGCGGGACGGCCCTCAACTATGTTGCTGCCGAAGGGCTGTTGCGCGATAGGACGCAACATGCCGCGCCGGTAATCGGTGTGCGGCTGCGGGATGTGGGGATGAGCCACGGACCGTCGGCACACCGCACCGCCGACGTCTATGGTCAGGTGGTCATCAACGCCACGGGGGCCTGGGCCGATCGCCTGCGGGGGCAGGTGGGCGCTGAACCGCGCATCCGACCCCTGCGCGGCAGCCACCTGATCTTTCCCGCCTGGCGGCTGCCGGTGGCCCAGGCGGTTAGCTTCCTGCATCCGGTGGACCGCCGTCCGGTGTTCATCTTTCCTTGGGAAGGCATTACCCTGGTCGGCACCACCGACGTGGACCATGATCAGCCGCTAGACGACGAGCCGCGCATCAGCCCCAAAGAGGTCGCCTATCTGATGGCCGCCGTCGAGGCCCAATTCCCGACGCTGGGCCTGACCTTGGACGACGTGATCTCGACCTTTGCCGGGGTGCGGCCCGTCATCGGCACAGGAGAGGAGGACCCGTCCAAAGAATCGCGCGACCACGTGGTTTGGGAGGAGCATGGGCTGCTGACGGTCACCGGAGGCAAGCTGACCACCTTCCGCCTTATTGCCCTGGACGCACTCAAGGCCGTGCGCAGCCGCTTGCCCGGCCTGCCGCCGTTGAATGACAAGGTGCCGGTGCTCAACCCGGTGGTGGTGGATTTGCCCGGCGTGGGACACCTGGACGAAGCGGCGCGCCGTCGCCTTCTGGGCCGTTATGGGGCTGAAGCCCCGGCCTTGGTGGCCGCCGCACAGCCAGGTGAGCTGGATCCGATCCCCGGCACCCAGACCCTGTGGGCCGAGCTGCGCTGGGCGGCTCGCGCCGAAGGGGTTGTCCATCTCGACGATCTGCTGCTGCGCCGGGTGCGCCTTGGTCACCTGTTGCCAGAGGGGGGAAAAGAGCACCTGTCCCGTATCCGGGCTATCTGTCAGCCGGAGCTGGGCTGGGACGATGCCCGCTGGCAGGCGGAGGAGGATGTCTATCTGGAGCTGTGGCGTGCCTGTTATAGCCTGCCCGACCGGGCAACCATCCCTGACTGGCGGGCCATGCTGGCCGAGGCGCAGGCCCGCCACGCCATGGAACGCCCCCTCCGCCGCCGCAAACTTGTCAAACGGTCGGCGCAGGCAGGCACCCTGGCCGCCTCGGCGGCGCTTCTGGCCTTTGCCTACTGGCGGCGCAGGGTAGGCCGGCGGCGAGGGGCAAGCTCTGGGTCAGGGGAAAGGTTGTAGAGTTCCAATGGGAGGAGTGAGGTGAACGGAGAGTATATCCTGGCCATTGACGCCGGCACCCAAAGCGTGCGGGCGCTTCTGTTCGACCTGAAGGGCAACCTGGTCGCCAAGTCTCGGGTGGAGATCGAGCCCTATTTTTCCCCGCAACCGGGCTGGGCCGAGCAGCACCCGGAGTATTATTGGGACTCTCTGTGCCGGGCCTGTCAGCGGCTTTGGCAGGAAACCGACCTGCCCAAAGGCGCCGTTGCTGGTGTGGCCCTGACCACCCAACGGGCGACGATGGTCAATGTGGACCGCGAAGGCAGGCCCTTGCGCCCGGCCATTGTCTGGCTGGACCAGCGTCGCACTGCCGGCCTCAAGCCGGTGGGCGGCCTGTGGGGGCTGGCTTTTCGGCTGGTGGGCATGAGCCGGACGGTCGCTTATCTCCAGGCTGAAGCCGAGGCCAATTGGCTTCGCGTCCACCAACCTGACATCTGGGAAAACACCTTCAAATATTTGCTGCTCTCTGGGTACCTCACCTATCGGTTGAGCGGCCGCTTTGTGGATTCGGTGGGCTGCCAGGTGGGGTATATCCCCTTTGACTACAAAAACCTGCGGTGGGCGGCTTCGTGGGATTGGAAGTGGCAGGCGGTGCCGATGGACCCGGCGTTACTGCCCGACCTGGTGCCACCCGCCGGCCGGTTGGGCGAGATCACGCCCCAGGCAGCAGAGGCTACCGGCCTCCCGGCCGGCCTGCCGCTCATCGCCGCTGCTGCCGACAAAGCCTGCGAGGTGATCGGCGCCGGCTGCCTGGAGCCACACATCGGCTGCCTGAGCTATGGCACCACGGCGACGATCAACACCACGCACAAGCGGTACATCGAGGTTATCCCCCTTATCCCGCCATACCCGGCGGCCGTGCCGGGCTGTTACAGCCTGGAAGTCCAGATCTATCGCGGCTACTGGATGGTCAGTTGGTTCAAGCGTGAGTTTGCCCATTGGGAACAGCGCCTTGCCGAAGAGCAGGGGCTTCAGCCGGAAGACCTGTTCGATGCCCTGGTCAACCAGGTGCCACCCGGTTCGATGGGGTTGATCTTGCAGCCCTATTGGTCACCGGGACTCAAGGTGCCGGGGCCGGAGGCCAAGGGAGCGATCATCGGCTTTGGTGATCTACACACCCGGGCCCACCTCTATCGCGCCATTCTGGAAGGTTTGGCCTACGCCTTGCGCGAGGGTAAGGAACGCACCGAACGCCGCAGCCATATCCCTATCACCGAGCTGCGGGTTACCGGCGGCGGCTCGCGCAGCGACGCGGCCCTGCAACTGACGGCCGATCTATTTGGCCTGCCTGTGGTGCGGCCGCACGTCTATGAAGCCTCGGGGCTGGGAGCGGCCATAGACGCTGCCGTTGGGTTGGGGCTCTATCCCGACTTTGACACGGCTATCCAGGAAATGACCCACGCCGGCCGCGTCTTTGAACCGGATGCAAAGGCCCATGAAGTCTACGATGCCCTCTACCACCGGGTCTATAAGCAGATATACTCCCGGCTGCAGGTGCTGTATGAGGAGATTCAGAAGATAACCGGTTATCCGGAACGTGTCGGCTAGCAAGGTGCCAGGCGCTTTCAAAGGGCCTGGCACCTCCTCAGTCGCCGGCGTTAGCCTCTTTGTCGGCCTGCTCGGCGGGCTCGGTCAAAGTGTCGGACAGAATAGTATCCAATGCCGGATATTCCGCCCGGATCTTTTTGACCCTCTCCCTCACCTCATCCTCGATGTCAATCATCTCTGTATCGCCCACGTAGGTGGTGCTCCTGGGTGAGGCGAGTTGCTGGAGGATGGTGATGACGGCCACGATCTCCTTGATGTTCATTTCGATCATCTGGAGGTTGCGTTTGATGGTATCATCCGGGCAGGAGATCAAACCGTTTTGATGCTTCATTTCCAGGTCGTAGGTGCTCAGACTGATGGCCGTCAGAGGGTTCATGATATAGTGGGATAGGGTAACGACCATCTGCTTGACGGCAGCGGCCCGGGCCAGCTCTTTTTCCGATTCGTACAACCGGGCGTTTTCAATGGCGATGGCCGCATAGCTGGCCAGGGAGGTGAGCAGGCGGGCGTCTTCGTCGGTGAATGGCTTCCCCCCTATCTTGTCTGTGACCCCCAACAGTCCCAGGGGATGATCCTGGATGTAGAGCGGCACGTAGAGCAGGGAGTGGACCAGGTAGTCGGTTCTGAGCTTGATCGAATAACCGGCTGTCTTGCTGCTCAAAAACAGCGGCTTGCCTGTCTCGATAGCCTGGCGCAGGGGGCTGGTGCTATATTTCAGAGCGAATTCGCGGGTCCGGCTGCGGTCAACACCGTGGTGAGACCGCAGGAGGAGCGCGTCGTTGGCCTCATCCAAAAGAAAGAGGGAGCTCTCTCGGGCGTCGCTAAAGTAGCAGGCTGCCTCGACGACGCGGTCCAGCACCTGTTCCAGGTTCAGCACCGAGGTGACCGATTGCCCGATGGCCTGCAGGGTGGCCAGCTCCATCAACTGTTGCTCCAGTTGGCGGTTGGCCTCTGCAAGTTTCAGGGAGATCTGCTCCTTCTCTCGACGCAGCCGCTCCTCTGTCAGGGCTCCCTCGATGGCCGCCAGGGTCTCCGGCACGCGAAAAGGTTTGCGGATATAGTCGCGGACGCCCAGGCGGAAAGCCTGGACGGCCACGCTTTCGGAGCCATAAATGGTCATCAGGACCACAGGGGTCTTGTTGCCCTTCTCGCGGAGTGCCTGCAGCACCTGATACCCCGACATTTCTGGCAGATTCCAGTCGAGCAGGATGAGATCAGGCTGTTTGGTCAGGGCCAGTTGCAAGCCGTGGCGACCGTTATAAGCGGTGAGCAGCTTGTAACCCTGCGCCTCCAACACGGCTGATAGGGCCGATACGATCTGCTTGTTGTCATCAACAATTAGAATGGTTTCTTGCGCCACAGGAAAACTCTCTCAATCCCAGTTGCTATCTGCCCGGCAAGATGGCCACCATTGGATGCGTGTGTGCTCGACTTTTGCTGTTGTGAGGTAGCACAGTTCAATCGCAGGCCCGGCCGCTGCGGCACCGACCAGGTACCTTAGGGTGCTGGCAGCGAGGCCGGTTGCTCTTATAGTTTATCACAAAGTGGCCGGTTTGACAAGATGGTCATTCTATGAGATAATAAAAATGCCGGGGTGTTCAGCGGGCTACCTGGTGGGGCCGGTGAACATTGTGCAAACGCTATTATAGGAAAGGGAGGTGATGTCCATGGACTGTAGTCGTACAACCGGCGCCGTAGCATCACCTCCGTGCATCTGGTGAGCTACGGCGCAAGCAACAGGGGGGCCTCCTCACCTTGGGGAGGCCCTTCCTCTATGTAGGGCAGAGATGAGCTATGGGCGCAAAGGCATTAGGTGTTGGCAAGCTGCCAATGGACCTCTTGAACACCCTGCTCAGCCGCTATGGCGGGCGGGATGATCGGTTGGTGGTCGGTCCGCAGGTTGGGGAGGATGCTGCCGTGCTGGATATGGGGGACCGGTACCTGGTGCTCAAGACCGATCCGATCACATTTGCCACGGACGAGATCGGGTGGTACGTCGTCCATGTCAATGCGAACGATATTGCTACAATGGGCGCTGTGCCGCGCTGGTTATTGTTGACCCTGTTGTTGCCGGAAAAGGGAACCGACCAGGCATCGGTCGAGGCGATCCTGGCGCAGGTCAGTCAGGCCTGCCGCTCCTTGGGCATTGTCCTGTGCGGTGGGCATACCGAGATCACGCACGGCCTGGATCGGCCGATTGCGGTGGGCTTGATGGTGGGTGAGGTAGAAAAGGGAAACCTGGTCTGCACGGCAGGCGCTCAGGTGGGCGACGATGTGATCCTGACCAAAGGGATTGCTATCGAAGGGACAGCCGTTCTGGCCCGGGAGCTGGATAGCCGGCTGATCCCCCAGCTTGGCGCCGACATGGTTGCCCGTGGCCGGCGCTTCCTAAAAGAGCCGGGGATCGGTGTATTGCGCGATGCCCAGATCATCTGCCGGGCCGGTCGGCCTCATGCCATGCACGATGTGACGGAGGGGGGGCTGGTAACCGGGTTGTGGGAACTGGCGCAGGCCTCGGGCAAGGGGCTGGTGGTGGACCTGAAGCAGGTTTATCTGTTCCCAGAAACGGTTGCTTTTTGTCAGGCGCTGGGGCTCGATCCTCTGGGGTTGCTTGCTTCTGGGGCGTTGCTGGTGGCCGCCGCGCCGGAAGAGTCGGGACGGATTGTAGCAGCCTTGGCGGAGGCCGGCATCGGGGCCAGGATCATTGGCAAAGTAGTGGATGGGCCGCCGCTGGTGCGGCAGCTCACGGCCGATGGGCAGGCACCGTTGCCCGGTTTTGGGCGGGATGAGCTGGCTCGCCTGTTCGAGGAATTGGACTCAGGCCCACCGCAGTCAACATAACTTCATTTATCGCCAACCTCCCGCAGGTTCTAAAGACCTGCGGGAGGTTTGTTTTCGGTCACTCAACCGTTTGGCGCCGGGGCTGCTGTCTTTTTCCTCGCTCTATTTGCCCGGGCACTGGCTGACTACAGCCGGGTTGATACCCTTGTTTCCATACGATTTATCGAAATTCTTGCTAAAGTCGGCGGCTAGTTTCCTGGCCCGCTGGTCAAAGGCTTCTTTGTCGGCCCAGGTGTTGCGGGGGTTGAGGATCTCGGTCTGTACCCCTGGGCAGGTGCGGGGTACCAGGATGTGGAACAAGGGGTCTTCGTCGTACTCTACGTCGGCCAGTTGGCCGCTGAGGGCAGCGTGGACGATCGTCCGGGTGATGTCAATGTCTATCCTCGCGCCGATGCCGTAGGGACCTCCGCTCCAACCGGTGTTGATCAGGTACACCTGTGAACCATACTTCCGCAGCCGCTCGCCTAGCATCGAGGCATAGACATCAGGGTTGCGGGGCATAAACGGCCCGCCGAAGAAGCGGGAGAAGGTGCTCACCGGCTCGATGATGCCGGTTTCGGTGCCGGCCAGCTTGGAGGTATAGCCCATCAGGAACCAGAGCATGGCCTGTTCCGGTGTCAGTTTGGCCACCGGCGGTAGCACGCCGTTCGCGTCGGCGGCCAGGAAGAGGATTGTCCGGGGGTGATCGCCCATGGGCGGTTCCTTGACGTTGCTCAGGAAGCTCAGGGGGTAGGAGGCTCGCGAGTTGGGTGTGTAGCGCTCGTCGTCCACGTCAAACACGCCCCAGGGGTACATCATGCAGTTTTCGACGATGGCCCCATGCTCCAGATAGTCGGCCTCATGAAAAACGGCATTCCAGATCTCCGGCTCTTTGTGTGGCCGCAGGTTGATCAGCTTGGCATAGCAGCCATACTCAAAGTTGGCGATGCCGTTGTCGCTCCAGCCGTGCTCGTCGTCGCCATAGAGCGCCCGGCGTGGGTCGGCTGAGAGGCTTGTTTTGCCCGTGCCGGAAAGCCCCAGCAGCAGGGCCACGTCGCCATCCGGCCCCTCATTGGCCGAGCAATGCAGCGGCAGAATACCTTCGGCCGGCAGCATATAGTTCATGACGCTGAACATCAGCTTTTTGACGCTGCCGCAATAGGCCGAGCCGACGATGACACCCAGCCGCCGGTCAAAGTCCATAGCGACAACCATGTTCGAGGTGCGGCCGTCGGGCAGTTTCCGTAACCGACCCGTATACTTTTCCCGGTCCAGCTTGTCGTAGGGCACGACAACCAGGGTGAAGGGCCGGTTGGCAAAGACGCTGCGTGACAGGTCAGGCGGCACCGGCCGGAACATATTGTCGGCGAACAGGACGGTTGAGGCCCAGCAACCAACCACCTTCACCGGCAGGGCGTAGGAGCTATCGGCTGACAGAACCCGGTCAACTACATACAACCGCCGCTTGGCCGAAAGGATTTGGAGCGCATCTTCCATGACCATGTCGAACGTCTCCGGCTCCATCGGGATGTTGTTGGGTGAATCCCAATCAATCTCCCCTTCGCTTTCGGGACGGCGGACGGTGTAGGTATCCTGAGGGCTACGGCCGCTCGATTCGGGCGGCGTCCAGGTGGCCAGGGCGCCGTTGGCGCTGACGATGGCCTCCCGGTTCTTGACCACCTCCGCGATCATGGTTTTCCGGGACGGATTGTCCAGGACGTCGGGGTGTTCTTTCAGAAGTTGAGCTATTCTCTTTTGCAATTCCACGGTAACCTCCATTGGCTCGTGTGTTTTTCACCGTATTCAGTGCAGTTTCTTCCTTACCAGGTAAACAGGTCTTGCCCGCCTGGCACGGGTCCGGGGATCACCTTGCCGGGGTTGAGGATATTTTTCGGGTCCAGCGCTTTTTTGATGCCGGCCATGACCTCGATGGCTAGCGGGCCAAGGTCCTGCTCCAGGAAGGCGCGCTTGAGGCTGCCCACACCATGCTCGCCCGACAGGGTCCCCCCCAGCCGCAGCGCCACGGCAAAGATGTCGGCGGCGGCCTTTTTCATCTTGTCCACCTGCGCCGGGTCGCGCTTGTCGAACAGGATGTTGGGGTGCAGGTTGCCATCGCCGGCGTGGCCAAAGATGGCGATGGGGATGTCGTGCCGGCGCGAAACCTCTTTGATGCCGGCCACCGCCGCCGGGATGGCGCTGCGCGGCACCGAGATATCCTCCCCCAGTTTGTTGGGTGCTCGCCGGGCCAGCGATGGGCTGATGGACCGCCGTGCCGACCAGAGGGCATTGCGCTCCTTGTCGGTGCGGGCCACTTCCACTTCGCGGGCGCCGGTGTCTCGGCAGATGGCGGCAATGGCCTCGATCTCGGCATCTACTGCCTTTTCTTCCATCCCATCCGATTCGATGATAAGCATCGCCTCCACGTCCAGGGGCAGGCCCAGGTGCATCGCCTCTTCGATGGTGGCGATGGTCGTCTCATCCATCAGTTCGATAGTGGCCGGAGTAATCCCGGCGGTCAGGATTTTGTTGACCGCCACACTGGCCTCGGCCAGGCGGGGGAAGATGGCTTTGGCGGTGCGGGCTACCTTGGGCAAGGGGATCAGCTTCAGGATCAGCTCGGTGATGATGCCCAGCGTGCCCTCTGAGCCGACGAACAGTTGCACCAGGTTGTAGCCGGTGACATTTTTGATCGCCTTGCCGCCGGTTTTCAGTACCCGCCCGTCGGCCAGGACGACCGTCAGGCCGCGGACATAGTCGCTGGTTACGCCATATTTGAGGCAGCGGGGGCCGCCGGCGTTGCAAGCGGCATTTCCCCCTACCGTGCTCTGCTTGATGCTGCTGGGATCGGGGGGGTAGAAAAGCCCCTTCTTCGCCACGGCGTCGGCCAGGTCTTGGGTGATGACCCCCGCTTCGACTGTCGCCGTAAAGTTCTGCTCATCAATCTCCAGGATGCGGTTCATGCGACACAGATTGAGGGCGATGCCACCGTTGAGCGGCACCGAGGCTGCCGCCAGGCCGGAGGCCATGCCTCGGGGCACCACCGGGATCTCCTCCCGCCAGGCGACCTTCATCACCTGGCTGACCTGGTCCGTTGTCGCAGGGCTGACCACGACATCGGGCCGCCGCTCGGCAAAGGTGCCATCGTAGGAATAGGCGACCAGGTCTTCAGGGGCGGTCAGCACATGCTGTTTGCCGACGATGGTCTGTAGTTCTTGGAGAATCCGCTTATCTATCATACCTCATGCCTTTCAAATAGAGCTTCTGTATCAAGACAGGGAAGGTTCCTGAAAAAAAGCTGCTGCAAGGTGGTGGTCAAATCTTCTCGTTCCGGTACGCCTGGGCCAAAATCTGGCTGGGATGGGCCACCTTCGCTTTCAGCCCGCGCCGCTTGACGCCCAGGGTCAACTGCATCTGGCAGCCAGGGCAGCCACTGGCGACGATCTCGGCCTCGGTAGCGGCCACGTTTTCCATCTTGCGCTCCAGCACGCCAACCGACGTATGATAGTGGGTGATGAGCTGGGTGCCGGCCGAGCCGCAACAGGTGTCGGCCCCTGCCATCTCTACCAGCTCGACGCCTGCCGCCCGAAGCACCTCACGGGGCTGCTGGCGCACGCCCTGTGCCCGGCAGAGGTGGCAGGGGTCGTGGTAGGTTACACGGGCGGCTACCCTGCCCTGTGGTGGGCGGATGCCGATTTCCACCAGGAACTCGCTGATGTCGCGCACCTTGGCGGCGAACTGTTTGGCTCGTTCGGCGTATTCGGCATCGCCTTCCAGCCAGTGGGCATACTCTTTCAGCGACGAGCCACAGGTGGCGCAGTCGGTGATGATCGCCTCCACCTTCAGCCCCAGCAGCAGGTCAATATTGTGTCGGGCCATCTCCCGCGCTGTGTCTTTGAAGCCGTAGCCGACCATCGGCATCCCGCAGCATTTGACATCCTTGGGGATGACCACCTCGCAGCCGTTCTCGGCCAGCACCTCGACCGTGGCGTTGGCTCCGTTGCCCATCATTGCTCCCTCGATACAGCCCAGGAAAAAAGCCACATGGGCGCGGCGTTCGCCCCGCGCCGGCACCAGATCGGGCAGGGAGTGGCGCGTGCTGCGCAGTGGAATGTGGTTGGGCAGCATTCGCTCCATGTCGCGTAGCTGCGACGGAAGGATTTTTGTCAAGCCAAGGGCATTGATCAGTTTGCGCAACCCGCTGCGCTCATAGACGGCCACCGGTTTGGTGAGCAGCTCCAGCAGGCTGGTGCGCGGAAAGATGCCCCGAAAGAGGATCGGTTTGAGCGGTGGCGTCCCCCTGGCCTGCTCGATGGCATAGCGGGCCTCCAGGCACAGGTCGCCCGGTTTGATGCCCCCTGGGCAGATCTCCTGGCAGGCCAGGCAGTCCAGGCAGCGGTACATGTGGTCCTTGAAATTGCGGGTGAGGGCCAGCTCCCCCTCGATGGCCTTGGCCACCAGGGCCACCCGGCCCCGGGGCGACTCGGTCTCGCGCAGGCTCGTCTTATAGGTAGGACATACTGACAGGCACAGCCCGCAGCGAATGCAATAGTTCACATCCTCCTGGGTCGGGCCTTCAAAGTCGGCCCACGGTGATTTCTTTTCGCCTTCCATGACTCTGCTTCGACTTTCTGGGGTTTTGTCTCAGTTCGGGAATGCTGCGATACTGACCAGATTCAGGTGCCTCACTGCCTTTGGCTATCACACACAATCGGCAGGGTCAACAGCGCGTGGGGCACGACCAACACATCCAGGCCGTCGCCCAGCTTTTCGCGCACCATCGCGAACGCTGCCTCCATCGTCGGCGCGGCCAGCAGTTTGGCCGAACGGATCATCTCCGGGTCTTGGGCTCCGACGATGATGATGTCGTTCTGCTCCAGGACTTTGGCCAGGACAAAGGCCCGTTGTTGGCCCGGTGGGTAGCCATGTTTCCGGGCATCGTCCAGAATGAACTGCACGTTGGGCGCGTCTTGCATCGCCTTCAGAAAGCGTTGCTCGCCCACTCCCTCGCCGGCCCCTTCGCCGCACGGCGCGGGGATGATGAAAAAGCCGCCTGGCTTGACCACCGGTGTCGGCGCGAAGAAAAGATAACTGGCCGCCCGGCTGGCCTGATAAAGGTTGGCGTCCTTGGGAAACCCCACGCCGGCCACGGCCACATCGTACTGCTGTGGCACCGGCACCTCATAGAGGGTCTTGGCGAACGCCACCAGCTCCTGAAAGGTCGCCTCTGGCTCGCCAGCCCGGACATAGACGATGCGTTTCTGGTCATCCTGGACGACGTTGACGATAAAGCGCAGGCCTGCCCGTCGGGCCGCTTCGCTGATCGCCTCGTGGAAGGGGTTCCCTTCGATGCGGCCCAGGCGTGTGCCGGGATGGTCAATCATGTGCGGGCCGTGGGTGTAGGCGATCATCTTTTCGCCGGCTGCGCCGACGGCCAGCGTCTTGCGCCCGCCGGAGTAGCCGGCGTACTGGTGCGGCTCGACGATGCCGGTGGCGATGAGCAGATCGGCCTCGTAGGCTGCCTTGTGCACCGAGAGCGGGATGCCGCTTTTGGTGGTGCCCAGATCCACCAACGCCTCGGGGTTCAGCGGCTCGTTATCTATCACTCTGTACCGCTCCACCACCGCCTGGCCCAACTTGGCGACCTTTTCCTCGTGGGTGCTGGGGCGGTGCAGGCCGATGCCGCATAACAGGGTCACGTCTTCGTCGCGGACGCCGGCTGCTTCCAGCTCGGCCAGGATGGGCGGCACCAGCAGCCGGTCGGGGCTGGCGCGGGTGACGTCGGTAAAGACGATGCAGACGGTGTCGCCCGGCCCGGCCAGCTCGCGCAACGGCGGCGAGTTGGTGGGATTGGCCAATGCTGTCGCCACCGCGGCCGGCACGTCGGCAATGGGCGGCACGCTTTTCGATTCGACCACAGTGCCCCGCCAGCCGGAGGGCAGGTCGAAGGCTAACTCCCCTCTGTCAAAAGGAACCGTGAACATATTCACTCCAGTTCGCTGCTTTTTTGCGTGCCTTTCACCTCGCGGCGCGCTGCTTCCAAAATCATCTCGAACAGATCCGAGACTTCGGACGCCCGACAGGCGCGCCGGATTAACTCCAGGTTGAGATCGCCCCATTGCATCGTCAGCACGCCTTGCGCATCGCGCAGGTGTTTGTCGGAACCGGTGTTCTTGTGGGCCAGCAATTTGGCGACGATGATGTCCTCGGGCGTGATAAATGTAGCCGAGTGCCCTGCCACGTACTCAATCCGCTGTCGCCGCGCAAAGGCCATGCGGGTGAACGCGTCGCCGGGCATAGGCACCACATCGATCTTGGCCGCTGTATTCGTTTCAATCACATTGAACGGATAACGACGGGCCAGCGAATCGCGGACACTCTCCTCACTCACGTAGTAGCCCGGGCTTGGAAACGCAGCCACGAACGCCGACACATGCTCCCAACCCATGTCCACGACAATGTCCACGTCCACGGTCATTCGTGGCTCGCCGTAAACGGTCGCCGCATAGCCGCCTACCACCATGTAGGGGATGTCCAGCCGTTCCAACACACCGATGGCGTAGGTGAAAAAGGCGCGCAGCTCATCCATTTCGCGCATCGGGTTCTGACCCCCTAGCCCGGCCCAATGACAGATCGCCGTGCATCCGCCGGATGACACGCCATTTGAACTCCTCCGGCGGCAGATCCGGGTGACGCTGGCGCTCCGTGGTGCGCACCGTTTCCAGCGCAAACCGGTACATCTGCCCCACCAAGTCCAGGCGGCGAGCGGGGCTCATCGCCCGCCAGATAGCCACCTGGCGCGGATCGTATGATCCCAGCCGCCGGCGCAGGCGCTCCACTTCATCCTCATTCACTCGACTGGACAGGATCTCTTCACTCATGTCTTTCGCACACAACCAGGCTCTCCCAAACGCACAACGCCCTGGCCTGACAGGGCGTTGTTGGAACCCGCAACGTCACGCAAGCCGCCATTGGCCTGAATGGTTGTCTCCTACCTGCTATTATACCACATGGCCCACCGGGTCACAAGAAATGGAGGGGAGAAAGCCAGGGTGGTTATTCCTCCTCGCCGACTTGAGCCCGCCACTGTTTCACCCGGCTGCGCTGCTGTTTTTGGCGCAACCGTCGCTCCTGCGACGCGGCGGTTGGCCTCGTGGGCTTGCGGCGTTTGCGGCGCTTGAGCGCCTGCCGCAACAGCGCCTGAAATCGGGCAATCACCTCCTCGCGATTGCGCCACTGGCTCCGTTCCGACTGGGCGACCAGGTGCAATACCCCCTCTCCGTTTACATAACCGGCCAGACGCTTCAGCACTTGTGCCCGCTGCTCATCGGTCAGGCTGGGCGAGTGGGCGGCGTCAAAGAGTAGCTCGACGCGGGTGGCCGACTTTTGCACGTGCTGGCCGCCCGGTCCGCTGCTCCGCGAGAAGCGGAAGCTGAGTTCGGTCAGGGGGATGCTCACCTGATCGTTGATGTACAGGCTATCTTGGTCCACAGCTCTCTACCCTAGACGAGACGGAGCATCAGGTCCTACTGAAACTGCGGCAGATACCCGGCGTACTCGGCCAGATAGGCGTCCAAAATGGCCTGGGCGGTGTCCAGGTCGTTGATACACGGGTCAAGCAGCAGCGCCTGGAGCGCCGTCGCCCGGTTGCCACTGGCGGCTGCGTCCACGGCCAGGTTTGCTACGGCGGTCTCGCGGCGGCACAGTTCCGCGATCATCTCCGGCAGTGGGCCGATATTCAGCCCCCAGATGCCCCCGCCGTCTACCAGCGCCGGGACCTCGACAATAGCGCCTTCGGGCAGGTTGGCAATGTGGCCCTGGTTAGGGATGTTGACCGCTTCTCGATAGACCCCAACCCCCAACAGCCCCTCGATGATCTCTACCGCCCCCTCACCGTGGGCCTTCTTTAGCCTGTCCACGGGGGCGCTGCCCTGGGCCATTGCCTCGATGGCTTGCCATTGTCTGTCGCGCTCTGCCCTGGCCCGGTCCCAGTCGTAGAGAAAGAGGTTGTACTTTTCCCAAGGCCGCGTCTGGGGATCGTGGCACCAGGGCAGGTACTCGGCCAGGTGGCTGTCGCCGGGCACGGGGCACAAGCCGGTGGCCTGCCAGAGGGCACGGGTCAGCGGCTCAAAGGTGGAAGGCAAGGCCATGAACGCCCGGTGGAAGGCGGGATACAGGTCCTCACCGCTGCGCCGGTCGCGCACATCGAGGATCCAGGTGAAGTGATTGAGGCCCGCTGCCTTGATCTCCACCAACGGTCGGACCTGGCGGGCCACGGCGCCGGCCAGGGGCCAAATGTCGGGGTGGGCGTTGCTGTTCACGCCGGGGGGCACGTCCACGCCCAGGTAGTCGGCCAGGGCCACTCCGACCAGCATGTAGGCGATTTCGATTTGGTGGCACAGGCCCACCGTCTTGATGTGGCTGTAACGGCTCACTGCCAGGCAAAGGCGCGGCAGAGGGTTGGTAAAGTTGATCAGCCAGGCGTTGGGACAGAGGCGTTCCATGTCGGCGGCGATGGCCAGCATCGCCGGCACCTGGCGCAGGGTGTGGGCCAGGCCGCCGGGGCCGCCATTTTCGCCATAGGGCTGGCGCACGCCGAAGCGGAGTGGGATCTCCCAATCGCGCCGCCACAACCCTTCCCGGGGGCCGGCTTCGATGGCGACGATGACGAAATCGGCGCCGGGCAGGACCTCTTCTCTTTGGGTTGAACTCTGGATGGTCAGACCGGCATCCCATTCCCGGTTCAGACGGCGGGCCAGGGCGTCAATCAGGCCCAGCCCCTCGGCGTTGAGGTCCACCAGGGCCAGCGTGCCGCCGCGCAGCCGCTCGCTGCGCAGCAGGGTTGCCAATGTGCCCAAACCAAAGCTGGCGCTCCCGGCGCCGATGATGACGACTTTGGGCTTCATGTGCTTTCTCACCTCAGGGATCTAAAAAAGAAGGGCGCCACCGCGTTGCTTCTGCCGGGTGACGCCCCTCACGCTCCGTTGCTCCCGACTATGCCTGGTCCCGCATGAGACAGAGGTGGGGCAGAATGGCGTCGTGCCCTACGCCGCACCTAGCGTCTTGCCGTAGGCAAACAGGTCACCTGCCTGGTAAATGTCCATCTGCACTTTGGACAGCGGCTCGGCCTGGAAGGTCTGCTCGCCGTTCAAAACCAGCCGCCCTGTTTCAAAGTCAATCTCTAGCGCGTCGCCGTTGCGGAACCGGCTATAGACCTTGGGCAGATCGGAAAAGGTAACGATGGGGAAACCGCTGTTGATGGCGTTGCGTTTGTAGATGGCTCCAAAGCTCGCCGCCACCACCGCGCCGATGCCCAATGCCCGGAAGCAGTCCACCGCTTGCTGCCGGCTGGAACCGGCTCCAAAGTTCACCCCTGCCAGCAGAATGTCGCCCGGCTGTGCTTTTTGGGCGAAATCTTCCCAGCCCTTCAGGTTGTCCAGGGCATACTGGCCCATCTTTTCCACCTCGGTGATGGCCAGGTAGCGGTTGTGAAAGATCATATCGGTATCTATGTCGTTGTACAGCTCGCCAGAGGGGGTGGTCAACACCCACACCCGTCCCGTGATTCTTGTCGGTTTCATTTCAGTCTCCACTATCTAGCCTTCCGGCACTGTGATCTCACCTGTCAGCGCCGCCCAGGCGGCGACCACCGGGCTGGCCAGGTAGATGTCGCCGGGACCTTGTTTGCCGGCAAAGTTGCGGTTGCTGGTGCTGACCTGCACCTCTCCCTCGCCGACCATGCCGATGTGCCCCGAGGCGCAGCCGCCGCAGCCGGGGTTGCTGACGATGAACCCGGCGTCGAACAGCGCCTGCAGCAGGCCGTCGTTCAGCATCCGGGCATAGACCTCGCGGGTAGCGGGCACCAGCGAGGCAACCACGCCCGGCTTGATCCGCTTGCCCTTGACTACCCTGGCGACGGCGGCAAAATCCTCGTACCGACCGTTGGTGCAGGAGCCGACAAAAACCGAATCCACCTTGCGACCCGCCACTTCCCGCACCGTCTTGACGTTATCCGGTTTGGGTGGACAGGCGATGAGCGGTTCCAGATCGTTGATGTCAATCTCGATCTCGTCCGTGTATCGGGCGTCGGGATCGGCGTGGATGGCGGTCAGGTCTGGGCGGCCCGTTCGTTGCCGGCAGAAAGTCAGCACCTCGTCCGACGGTGGGATCAGGCCGATGATGCCGCCCATCTCGGTCATCATGCTGGCCAGAGTGATGCGCCCTGCCAGGTCCAGGGCGTCAATGGCCGGGCCGTAGAACTCGACCGCCTGGCCCAGGGCGCCGCTGGCTCCCAGCCGCCGCAGACAGGCCAGGGTCAGGTCCTTGGGCGTGCAGGGGGGCTTGAGCTGGCCTTTGATCGTCACCTTCATGGTGGTCGGCACCTCGAACCAGGTCTTGCCCGCCTTGAAGGTGAAGGCGATGTCCTGATCGCCCATCCCCTGGCCAAAGGCCCCGATGGCCCCCAGGATGTTCAGGTGGCTGTCGGTGCCGACAAAGGTGGAGCCGGGCCAGGCCAATCCATATTCGATAGCCACATGGGAACCGATGCCCATATCCACGTCGAACACCTTCACCCCTTGTGTCCTGGCCCAGTTGCGGCAGATCTGCTGGTTGATGGCGTAGGGGATGTTGTTGGCCGGTGTCACCAGGTCGAAGGTAAAGAAGGTCTTGGTCGGGTCGTCCACCGGCGCGTCGCCATAGTGTTTCTGGTAGTTTTTGACTACATTAGCTCCGCCAAAGTCGCGGGCGGTGCGTGCGTCCAGGCGCATCCAGACGATTTTTCCGGCTTCCACCGGCTCATCGGAGTGGGCCTGGATGATCTTTTCAATAATCGTCTTGCCCACAGATTACCTCCTCTGGAGATCTCGTCAAACGTCAAGCGTCAAACGTCAAGCGTCAAACGTCAAGCGTCAAACGTCAAACGTCAAGCGTCAAACGTCAAACGTCAAACGTCAAACGTCAAACGTCAATCGTAAATCATCTACCCCAACCGGGCCGACATTTCCTTCTTGATCTGCAGATCGCGCAGCGTCTCAAAGCTCATAAAGTCAGCCTTGTTGATCAGCGTTGCTTCGGGGCTGCGTTTGAGTTTGTCGCCCTCGCCGGCATGGGCGGCGATCATGTGCTGCACCTCCATCGGCAGGCCGAACTCGTAGGCCAGCGCCGCGCCGGAGAAGGGATGGCGCATCAGGGCGCCGTAGGCTGTCTGGGCTGTGAGCTCGCCTTTGTACTCGTACTCCAATAGCTTGCCCACGTCGTGCAACAGCCCTCCCGCCACCAGGTAATCCAGGTTGATCGGCACCCGCTCGCCATAGATCTCGCCGAACAGCAAGGCCGTCCGATAGGCGGTCAGCGTCACAGCCCGCACATGTTCGACCAGGTTGGCCGGGCAGGGGTTGATGAGCAGCGTGAACGGCATCTGGAGGATGGTGTCGGGTGTCCAGCCACCCCGCTCCATAGCTGCTTCCCAGACCCGGATTGTCTTTTCCCTCAGTTCTCTATCCTGAATCAGGTTGAACTCGGGTATAAGCTCCAACAATCTCTCACGCATGTTTCCTCCACTTTTAATCTCTAATCTCTTTTATCCAGATTGCGCTCTGGCGGCCCGTCGTACTCGTGGGCCTTGGGGTCAATGGTGCGCATCGGTCGTTCGCGCGTCTGTTCCTCATACACCTGGGCCGTCAGCCCCACCGTCCGGCTGATGGCGAAAAAGCCGTTGCCCAGCTCTGGCGGGAAGCCCAGCTCGCACAATACGGCAGCGATGCCGCCGTCTACGTTCATCGGCAGGTCTTTGCCCAGGCTTTCGTGCATTGCCTGGCGCAGCGCCTGGCCCATTTCGATATACTCCCCGGCCACACCGGCCTCTTCGGCCAGGGCAAACAGCCGCTTGGTGCGCGGGTCGTCGGTGTGAATCCGGTGGCCGTAGCCCGGCACGCGGATCTTTTTGGCGCGAAACTCGGCCATCTTTTCGCGGGCGGCGGTCAGGGCATCGAGGCCTTTTTCGCGCTTGTAGGCCACTGCCTCCAGCAGTACCTTCATGCAGTCCTCGATAGCGCCGCCGTGGTGGCGGTTGATGGTCATGATCCCGGCGGCGATGGCCGTGGTCAGCGGCGCACCACCCGAAGCCACCGTCCGCGCTGCCAGGGCGCTGGGTGGCGTGACGCCGTGGTCTACCGACGACACCAGCAGGGCGTCCATCAGCCGGCCCACCTGGGGTGTGGGCAGCTCGCCCTTGAGCACCAGGTAGACCATCTCGCCGAAAGAGATGCGGCCCATCAACTGGTCAATGGGATAGCCGCGCACGGCTACCTTGTTCGGTTCGATCTTGGTGATTGCTGTTTTCCAGGTTTCTTCTGCCATTTCGGTTTTTTTCTCCTTGACAAGATTATGGGTTGATTCTGTTTCCTGTCCGCTGCCGCCGTCGGTACCATTGCCCCTGGAGGATCAACGAATTGTCGAACAGGAATTGGAACTTGGGAATGCCGGGGATCATCGCCTGGCCCTTGGGCAGCGGTGGCAGCATCGCCGGGTTGGGCGCGCCGGGCAGCACCGTGGTCACCAGCACCGCCTCACCGTCCTGGCCGGTCTGTGCCAGCGGCTCGCCGGCGGCGTCGAGGATGTGGGATCGGCCCTGCATTGGGCAGCGCAGCCAGTAGCGGGTGCCGACGGCCTGCAGCACGCGCAGTGTCTCCCCCGGCCGGAGCATGGTCAGAAAAGACCAGCCATAGGGGATAGGCGAGTGGAACTCGCCGCAGCGTGCCGCATAGACCAACGGCACGCCGGCGCTTTGAGCGTGAGCCGCCCGTGCCCGGTCGAACCAGTCCACGCCGTCCAGTACGCGGCCCAGGAAGCGCAGCTCCCGGAGGTGGGCCAGCACATGCCCCTTGCCGTCCTCCATTGTCCCCACCCACACCGGCGGCGACGACGGCACGCACAACAGGTCCACGCGGCCCCGGTAAGCGCGGGCCAGGTCGGCAAAGACCTGGTCCCAGCAGATAAGCAAGCCGATGCGCCCCAGATCGGTGTCGGCGATGAGCGGATCGCTGCCCCGCTCGAAGTAGAGGTTCTCCCACATCGCCACGTGTTTTTTATAGTAAACCCACGTTCGGCCGCTCGGCGCGGCGAGTTTGGCAGTGATGTACGCCTTGCTGCCGATGCGCGCCGGGAAGCTGCCTACCAGATGCACGCCCAGCCGCTGCGCCGTATCGGCGATCCAGGCCCCGGTCCGGCCGTTGAGCGGTTCGGGCAGGATAAAGTTGCGGTCGGTGTACTCGTAACCGGTGCTGAACAATTCCGGCAGGACGATGAGCTGCGCTCCCTGGGCGGCTGCCTGTTCCACCAACTCGGTGGCGTGGACCAGGTTGGTCTCCACGGCCCCAACCTGGGAATCCATCTGGATGGCGGCGACCTTCAGGTCAGGCATCGGCTTTGTTTCCTTCCTTCTCCGCAAAGCGCCGCGCGGTCGCCTCGTAGCCCGGCGCACTCATGGCCGTCGGCTTGACGGCCCGCACCCGGGCGATGGCCTCATCCACGTCCAGGCCGTGATAGCGCACCAGGTAGGCAGCCAGCACCAGGCCGGTGCGGTCCTTTCCGGCGTGGCAGTGGACCAGCGTCGGCACTCCGGCACTCACCTCGGCGTGGATCGCCGCCAGGACCGGCTCCAGCTCCCGCAGGAGCAGGTCTTGCAGGGGAGCCACCACCGGCAGGCTGGGCGTCATCGGCAGCGAGTGATGCCTGAGGCCGGCAGCGACGATGGCGGCGGGATCGGGTTCGGTGTTCAGCGACACGATGGCCCGTATCCCTGCCGCCCGCAGTGCTTCCAGGTCCCAAGGGAACTCGACCGGACCCGGCCGCCCGGCCAGCAGCCCGTCCAGCACCCAGAAAATGTAATCCAATCCCCTACACCCCCAGCCGCGCCAACACTTCTTTGGTCGCTGCCGGCAGGTCGCCAAAAGCCTCGACCACCGTCGCGCCGACCGAACGCAGCCGGTCCACCTTGCCCTCGTAGGTGCCGCGATTGCCCTCGATGATCGCCCCGGCGTGGCTAAAGCGGGTGCCGCTCTTGGCCGCCTTGCCGCCGATGTAGGCGATGACCGGCTTGGTGACTTCGCCAGCCTCGATGAGATCGGCCACCCGCTCTTCCTGTGTGCCGCCGATCTCGCCAAAGAGGACGATGGCTTTGGTTTCAGGGTCCTGCTGGAACAACCGGACCACTTCAGGATGGGGCAGGCCGACTACCGCATCGCCGCCGACGTGGATCAGCGTCGTAGCGCCGATGCCCGCCCGGGCCAGGTAGTAGGCTGTGCTGGAGGTCATGCCGCCGCTGCGCGAGCTGATGCCCACCGGGCCGGGGAAGAACCAGGCCTTGGCCGAAGCAGCCCGACCACCCATCATCCCCAGCACCCCTTTATCCGGGCTGAGCACGCCCAGGGTGTTCGGCCCGACAAAGTGGGCGCCAGCCTCTTTGGCCGCTTTGGCAATCGCCAGCACGTCCCAGATCGGCACCCGGTCGGGGATGATCACCAACAACTTGACCCCGGCGGCAATGGCTTCCAGTGCCGCCGGCTTGACGATGGGCGCGGGGATGAACAGCACCGAAATGTCAATCGGCCCGACCTTTTCCCACGCCTCCTGGACGGTGTCGAACACCGGCACCCCTTCGACCTCCTGGCCACCTTTGCCCGGCGTGACGCCGGCCACGACCTGGGTGCCATACTCGCGCATCAGCCTGGTGCGGGCCATCCCCTCGCGCCCGGTGATGCCCTGAACGAGAACTCGTTTGGTTTGGTCAATTAGAATGGACATGCTTCATTCCTCAATTCTCATACTTTTAATTCAGACCGTTTCTGGTGCAAATGGCAAGTTATTGATCCCGTAGAATGAGGGGGAGATAGATCCGATAGGACACTGCGCTGACTTTTACTGTCAGGGTCGCGCTGATCCCGCCGCAGGGGTTGGTGGCGGTGACGACAAGGGTGTAGGTCCCCGGCAGCGTCCAACTGTAGGTGGCAGTGGGGCCGATCGTGCCGTTGTCCCAGGTGAAGGTGACGGGCAGCGTGGCAGTGAGTGGTGAGAAAGTGGCGGTATAGATGCCTGTCTCTCCCACCAACAGGCTGGCTGGCCCGTTAACGGCTACTCCTTTCACCGGTACACATTCACTGAAGGAAGCGTACTTCAGGTCGGAGTTGCTCTTGTCGTAGTAGCTGATATGCGGGTAGCCGCCCCCGTCCAGGGCCAGGGAGGTGTACCCGCCCCAGTGGCCCGGCTCTGTGTCCACCGTCTCGATGTGCCGGCCGGAGGCGTCCCGGTAGGCGTACTTCAGGTCATAGTTATCTTCATCGTAGTAGCTGATGTGCGGGTAGCCGCTCCCGTCCAGCGCCAGGGAGGCGAACCGGCCGACTCCGGGAGAATCATCGGCCGTCTCGTAGTGCCAGCCCACCCCATCGTGCCAGGCATAGTAGAGGTGGTCGCCGCCATAGGCGATGTGTGGGTGCCCGGCCATGTCGAGCCGCAAACTGCGGTCAGTCATGTCGAGGAACACCTTGGGGCAGTCTACACATTCGATCACCCAGCCAGATGCCCTGGCTGGAGCTGCCCCGAAGGCAAGCAACCCCGCGATAGAGCCAAGAAGAAGGGTCAATGCCAGCGGGATGACCGGCCAACGGGTTCTACTTTGGACAGAGCGCCCCATTGAAACGTTCGTTGTCATTTTTCCCTTCTTGTGTCAGCAAGCGGTGAGGCAGCATTCTCTTGCCGCCCCAGGCGCGGGAATGAATCCTGCGCTACAGCGCTTCAGCGCCCCAGCGCATGTTCGCTCCAGCAACAACCCTCTCACCCTGGCCCGCACTTGCCCTACGGCTTTGGCGTCCCTGGCCCGCACTCCCCCCGGTAAAAGGCCCACTCCTCGCACTCGGTGCCGTCGGGGAAGAGGCAGTAGCCGGTCTGGCTGCCATCGGCGGCGGTGCGGATCTCCAGTTGGTAGCCCTTTTCCTCGCAAAACACCGATGCCGGGTTGGGCACGTTGAGCGGCGATTCGAACGTAGAAGGTGTGGGTGTTGGCTTGGCGCCGCACGCAGTGACGGTCATCGCCCCCAGGATCAACACGACCAGAAGCAAACGTTTCATGCCCTCATCTCCTTCAGATAATCGTCCAGCCCTGGAATCGGCAATACAACCTGCCCGCCACCTGCACCTTTGAAGTAGCAATCTACCTCGCAGGCCAGGCACTCGGAGCAGCGGCCTTTCTTGGCTTCTTCCGGGGTGATATTGAGCACCGGCAGTCCCTCTTCGTTCAGCGTCAGGATCTTTCCGGCGCACTCTTGGACGCAGATCTTGCTCTCGCACACAGCGCAAAAGCTGTGGTTGTAGGTGACTGTCCCGCCGGTGACCGTCTGGAACTGGTAGAGGCGCAGGTCGGGGGTGGGTGCGACGGCAGGGCGTTGGGGTCCCCTCACCGGCACTCGCCGCCCCTCCTGGATCAGGGTGTGCAGCCGCCCGGCGCAAAAGTCGGGCGAATCGTCCTTCTTGTAGCCCTCCACCGGGGCCGGCACGCAGCCGTTGAGCCATTCCAGGATTTCGACCGCTTTGTCTTCGGCGTTGCCGCCCAGGCGGATAACCACCGGCACGTCAATCTGGGCTTCCAGGAAAGCCTTGACAAACCCCCGCGCCGAGTGAAATTGCTCCTGGCTGGCCACGCCCGACCCAGAGCCAAAATAGCCGTCAATCGGCCCGGTGGCCAACACGATCTTGGCCGCGCGGTAGACCTTGCTGGCCGGCGGATTGCCGCTGGTATCCACAAAGGTGGCCAGCTTGTAGCCCTGGCGCATGATGGCGTCCATGCTCATCATCGAGCCGCCGCCACCGGCGCCATGAAAGCCAACATACCCCTCGCCTCGCTTAAAGCCTTCGGCCATCTGGATGTAGTAGAAGGTGCCGCGATAGTCGTTGGCCTCGACGTTGTAGGCGATCTTTTCCAACCGCGTGGGTGGGCGGTCGTACTCGCGGGCGATCTCGATGCCCAGGTCTTTGTGGCGGAACACGCCGTAATCGTCCACGGTAACGCGGCAGTCGGCGGCCATCAACTTGCCGTCGGCCAGTTGCACCAGCGGGTTGATCTCGGCGGCGCGGGCGTCGTACTGCTGGGCCAGGGTGTACAGGCCCACCAGCACGTTACCCAGGTCCACTTGCAACTGTCCGCCGATGCCGGTGCGGCGCACCAGGTCTCGCGCCTGGAACTCGAGCAGGCCTGTGCCCACATCTACATGCATCCGCGCCACCTTGTCGGGATGGGCGGCGGCGATCTCTTCGATGCCGGTGCCGCCCACGCTGGAGAACAACACCACTGGCTGCTGGGCAGCGTCGTCAATGATCACCCCGGCATAGAACTCGCGGGCGATCTCCAGCTTTTGCTCGACCAGCACCTGTTCCACCGTAAAGTTCTTGATCTTCATGCCCAGCATCTGCCGGGCAGCCTCCTCGGCCTGGTCGGGATTGCTGGCCTTCTTGATGCCGCCCAGGCCGGCCCGGCCGGTAACCCAGGCCTGGGCCTTGACCATCACCTCGCCCCCGATCTCTTCGGCCAGGCGACGAGCTTCCTCGGCTGTCCGGGCCACGCCGCCTTTGGGGACGGGAATCTTGAACTGCTTGAGCAGTTCCTTGCCTTGATATTCGTGTAATCTTGCCATATCTCCTCCAATGTACTGGTAACCCGCTGACCATCACTTGATGGGCAGGGTTCTTTGTCGGTGCGGAATGACCTGTTCCCGCGTGACATAAGCCGCATAGTCAAGCGCGGCGCGGATACAATCTCCTTCTTACAGGTTATACTCGATTCCCAGGTCGGCAGCGATCTGCTTCAGGCTGGCCTCGACCTTGGCCCCTAGTGGGATGCCATCCCGGCGGCGGCGGTCGGCCTCTTCGAACTCTTTTTCACCGTGGATGTAGATGCGCGTTGCCCCTTCGGCCAGGCGACCTCCTTTGAGCCGCCGCATCAGGTCGTCCATATCGGCTTTGAACGCCTCCGGTTCGCGGAAGGCATCCAACCGCCACGCCCCGAAAAAGTGGCCCAGGTTGGCCGGCAACGGCTTGCCGCTGGCGTCCTTGGGGTAGACGTCGGTCAGGTAGGCTGCGCCGGGCAGCACTGCCGACAGGATTTCTACCAGCATCCCCAGTCCATAGCCTTTGTAGCCGCTGAACTCCTCGCCGGCCCCGCCCAGGGGCAGTAGGCCGCCCCCGGCTCGCTTGGCAAAGTTGTCCAGCACGCGGCCGGCGTCGGTGGTGGGCAGGCCGCGTTCGTCGGTGGCCCAGCCCAGGGGTATGGGCTTTTCCTGGCGGTGGTAGACCTCCAGTTTGCCGCGGGGCACTGTGCTGGTGGCCATGTCCAGGACGAAGGGCCGCTCCTGGCCGGCCGGTACGGCTAGGGCGATGGGGTTGGTGCCATACATCGAATCGCGGCCAAAGGTGGGCACCACCAGCACATCGGCGTTGGTCGTCGAGATGCCGATCATGTCATGCTCCAGGGCCATCATGGCGTAGTACCCGGCAATGCCATAGTGGTTGCTGTTACGCACGGCGACAAAGCCACAGCCATATTGCCGTGCCTTTTCGATGGCCTTCTGCATGGCCCGATGGCTGACCGGCTGTCCCAGCCCTGCTCCGGCGTCAATGGTGGCGGTGGTCGGCGTTTCGACCACCGTTTTCTCCTCCGGCCGGGCGATCATGACTCCATTGCGCAGACCGTTGACGTAGCGGGCCAGCCGAGCCACGCCGTGAGAGTCAATGCCCCGCAGGTTGGCCTGGACCAACACATCGGCGGTGACGTGGGCGTCGTTGGGGGGGACGCCCATCTTTTCAAAGACGCGGGTGCAAAAGTCCAACAGCGCCTCAGCGCGAACGGTAGTTCCTGTTTCTGCCATTTTTTATTTCCCCCTCATTGCGGAAATCGGAAAAGAAAAGGGGAGCTATCAGGGTTATGCCGGGGCTGCCCTGTCTCCCCCACCAAACACCCAATATCAAGTACCTACCGACCTACGGCCGGCGGAACCGTTCCTCCAACTCTTCCAGCATGGCTGCTGCCTCGACCAGCTTGTCCAGGGGGTTTTCCTCGCCGCGGAAGTAGCGATAGTCGCAGGGCATGATGTCCAGCACCTGGACCAGGTCGTTATGGTAGGCCCGCACCGTCGAAGGGCTCACGCCGTACAGGTCCGAAATCTCTCGCTGGCTCAGCTCGAGAAAGTTGACTTTGCGCACGGTATAGTCCAGGGCCGAGGCCCACGTTTCCGGCTTGCGGATGACCAGGGGACGGCGCCCGACGCAGATGCGATATTCCAGCCACATCTGCACTGCTGCGCCGATCACCTCCAGAGGAAGCCCCTTTTTGGTCATCTGCCTGGTGACCAGGCTTTCGACTTCGTCCATGCCTTCGCCAAAGAGGCGCTCAAACCGCTCGGCCAGCTCTCTGTCCGGCTCAAAGCGGATGTAGGAACCGAGGGCCCGCTTGGCCGCGTCGAAATCGCCATAGCGGGCCAATGCTCGCGCCAGGTTGAGGTGAAACTCTGGTTCTTCTGGATGGAGTCGAACAGCCTCGGTGAACGATTTGATCGCTTCTTCAATATCCCAGCGCTCATACTGCTGCAGGCCAATGGCGTTTGTCCTGCGCGCCTTTTGCAGTGTGGTTGAAGGAATCGCCTGTTTCTGTGTCATGGTTCAGCCTCCGGGACTACCTCATCGGCCATTCCTGCCGGTTTCGACAGGGCTATTATAGCATGGTCTGAAGTGGTTCGGCAACTTTGCTCCCTGCGCTGGCGCAAGGTGCCAAAGGGGCCGGCGTCTGATCTTCGGTTTCTAGAACACGGTTGAGGGCGGCGATGGCCACTTCCAGCATGGGCAGCTCCGGTTCGCGGGTGGTCAGCTTTTGCAGGGCCAGGTTCGGCGCGGCGATGGCGCGGATAATGGGGTTGCGACGATAGCGGTTGGTGAACTTGATATACTCGTAGGCCACGCCGGCTACCACCGGGATCAGCACGATCCGCGACAGGATGCGCAGGAGCATCGGTGGGCGGCCCAGCAGGGCAAAGACCAGGATGGAAATGACCATGACCGACAGCAGGAAAGCCGTGCCGCAGCGGTAATGGGCCGTCGAGTAGCGGGCCACCTCGCCCGGCGTCAGATCGGCCCCTGCTTCGTAGGCGTTGATCGTCTTGTGTTCGGCCCCGTGATAGGCAAACACCCGCCGGATTTCCGGCACCAGGCCGACCAGCCAGATATAGGCCACGAACATGGCCATGCGGATCAGACCCTCGATGACGTTGCTCAGGAAATCGGAGGGGATGTAGCGGTCTATCAGCCCCACCAGCAGCAGCGGGACGACGAAGAACAGGCCGATGCCCATCGCAAACGAGAGGGCGACCGTGCCCCAGGCGATGGGGCCGCTGAACTGGACATCCTCTTCCGGGCCGAGGGCCACCTGGGCCGAATAGAACAGCGTGCGGATGCCCAGCACCAGCACGTCCCAGAGGCTGGTCAGGGCGCGCAGGAACGGCACCCGGCTGAGGGGGCCGGCATAGATCTTGGGGTTCAACGGCTCGCTGTGGAGGACGATTTGGCCGTCGGGCTGGCGCACGGCCACGGCCAACGCCCGGGAACCGCGCATCATCACCCCTTCCATGACCGCCTGTCCGCCGTAATTCAATTCTCTCTTCCCACTCTTTCTTTCCAATTCTGAATCTCCAACCCTCCGGATTTATTATACTCGAAAAGCCAGGCCAGAGCAAACAGGTGGACAGCGGAAACGAGAGCCGGGGCGCGGGCCATGGCCCTGCCCCGGCTCTGGAGGGATCTCCCCGGCCTGCTCACCTTTCAGGGTTGGGCCAGCTTCTGCCGGATCAGCTCCAGCAACTGCTCGCAGTTGCGGATGTGCCCTGAAAAGCGGAAGGCTGGTACTTGCCGTCGGTGCCACTCGCGCCGTACCCGGCCACGACGGCCGGCTGTTGCCCGCCACACATACACGGTATACAACGACTCGACCCAGCCCAAAAGGTCCACCTGGGCTGTCAGCCGCACGTCGGCGATCTCGTGCCAGGGAAACCGCCGCCACAAAAACCCCAGGCGACGCACCTCCAGCCCTTGATCGCTGCTTCTGATCTCCGGCAGCAGGGTGAAAAAGTAGCCCGCCGCCAGCCAGGCCATAACACCCAACGCAGCCGCGGGCCACACTGCCCAAGGCCGCTTCCAGGAATAGTATTCGCGCCCGGCCCATAGGAACAGGCCGATCCCCAGCGTGAACAGCAACAACGGCACCAGCCTGCGGGCGATGACCGTCGTCGCTGTAAAGGGATACCAGAACCGTTCTCCCTGCTCAGACATAGACAGCGGCGGCATGGGGCCAATCGCCCAATTGCTACTTGGCCATGTTCTTGAGCATCACATACGCCGGCAGCAGGTGCAGTTCCGGATAGGCCGGTTCGATGACGCTCCACCAGTACTGCTCGTCGTTCTGGGTCCAGTCCGGGTTGGGCATGTAGATGAGCGACATCAGGCCGATCCAGGGCGACCAGTGAGCTTTGGCGTACTGATAGGCCCGCACCAAATAGTCGCCCTTCTGATCTTCGCTGACCGCGTGCCAATGGTAGGGCGAATTGCCGCGGGGGTCGCTGGTCCAGCCAAACTCCAGGACGACGATCTGCTTGCTGCCATCGCCCCGGTTGACCATGATGTTGCGCAGGTCCTCTACGTGGCGGAAGCAGTAGATGCGGCAGCGCGAGCCGGGGCAATTGGGATCGCCCTTGTTGTAAAAGTTGGGATCGTTGGCTACCTGGCCGGGGTCCATCTCCGGCGGAGCTTTGTACCCGGCAGCGTGGACGCCCAGGGCGTCAAAGTAGCCCTTGGCCCCGGCATCGTACATCCCTTTGACAAACTCGGTGTCGGGCATGGCCACGTTATCCCAGCGGGTGGTGGGGGCCAGTCCGGCGGTGACCACCAGGGCGTTGGGGTCGGCGCTTTTGATGGCGTTGTAGGCAAGTTTGAGCATCTTGGTGTAGGCTGCCGGGTTGGGGGCTTTGTTGCCCCACTCGCGGGCCAGGTTAGGCTCGTTCCAAATCTGGTAGGCGTGGATGCGCCCTTTGTACCGGGTGGCCATGGCCTTCAAAAAGTCGGCATAGTCCTGCAGGTTGTTGGGCGGGCCGACCGTGGGATAGCCACCCCCGGCCCACTTGGGCTGACCATCTACTCGGACGATGATGCGCAGCCCATACTTTTGCACCTGGTTGAGGATGCGGTCGGTCCGGCTCCAGTCGAACTTGCCTTTGCCCGCTCCCTCGATGTCACGCCAGGCAAAGGTCTGTTTCACCCAGCCAAAGCCGGCCTGCTGAATTAGCTGCAGGTCGCGGTCGGCGGTTTCTGGCCGCCACCAGAGAAAGGCCTGCATGCCATATTCGGGCGATTTCATCTTGCCCTTGACGGGCGGCTGCGGTTTGGGGGTGGGCTGACCGGGCTTGGGGGTGGGTTGCGGTTCGGGGGCAGAGCCGGTGCGGTAGAACAGGACGTGAGCCCAGCCCGCGCCGTCCATAAAGATGTTAAAACTGGTGCCCAGGCCCTTGGGGGTGATGGTCCATACCCCGGCCTGGAGCGGTGCGAATTCGCAGGCGTAGGGCCCCACCTCCGGCTTGGAACCGGTGGGCATCGTCGTCTCATAGTACTCGCCCAGGCTGATCGTCACCGGCAACCCGACCTTGCCTTCCACCGATACCTGCAGCACCGAGCCAGGGCCGGGCACCGGTTGGGCCTGGTTGGTGTTGGTCACGACGCGGGCGGCCCAGCCACCCGGCTTGGGCTTGGGCGTTGGGACCGGGGTTCCGGGGCCAACCGTTTGAGTCGGCTTGGGCTTGGGGGTTGGCTTGGGGCCGGGGCAGATGCCGGGGATGGTCAGCCGCTGCCCTACCCAGATAAAGTTGGGGTTGCGCAGGCCGTTGGCGGCTACGATCTCCCACATGTTCACCCCATAGCGCCAGGCGATGGAGGATAGCGTCTCGCCGCGTTGAACGACGTGGACACTCGGCTGGCAGGGTTGGGGGGGAGCGATGGCCGGAATGCATAGCCGCTGCCCGACATAGATGACGTTGGGGTTACGCAGGCCGTTGGCGGCTACGATGGCGTTTATCGTCACCCCGTAGCGCCAGGCGATGGTTGCCAGCGTGTCTCCCCGTTTGACTACATAGACCACGCAACCTGGCCCGGTGGAAGGGGGGGCGGCGGTGGGAATGCGCAGCCGCTGCCCCACCCAGATAAAGTTCGGATTGCTCAGGTCGTTGGCGTTGACGATGGCCTGCACACTCACCCCATACTTCCGGGCGATGGATAATAGGGTCTCGCCCCGCTGGACGACATGAATGGTGTCGGCACAGACCGGCCCGGCAGCCAGCAGCAGTTGGGCCAGCAACAGGCTGACCAGGATGACGCCTGCAACTCTATGCATCTTGCACCTCCTTGCCAAACTTGACATGACAAGTATACCACAAATCATTCTTTATGGCAAGGGGGTACAGGAGTTCAAAGGTGCCACAAGATGTAGGGTTCTTGGCCTATTTTGCCCCTAGGAATTGTAGCCGGCCGGTATGGGGCAACTGCTAGCCGTTGTCCTACATGGAGTGGAGAGCGGTTACGTTTTTTGCGGTTTAACCGGCGCGGTGCTATAATCCGGCCCGGCAAGTTGCCAGTTTGTGTGTAGAGAGGAATGATGAACGGCTATTCTGCGCGGTATGAGGCTGCCCTGATCCTGGCCGCCCATGCCCATCGGGAGCAGGTGCGCAAGGGGAGCGATGTGCCCTACATCGTGCACCCGGTCCATGTATCGGTTCTGTTGTTGCGCTACGGCTTTGCGGAGGAGGTGGCCATTGCCGGGTTGCTGCACGACGTCGTCGAAGATCAGGATGTGCCCCTGGCCCACATCCAGGCCGAGTTCGGCGAGGCTGTGGCCGAGATGGTGGAGGCCCTTTCGGAGCGCAAGCGGGAGGGGGGTGACGAGCGGCCGTGGGAAGTGCGGAAACAGGAGAAAATCGCCCAACTCTGGCAGGCCAGCCTCGGCGCGGTTGCCGTCAAAGCTGCTGACACCCTGCACAACGTCCGATCCGTGATCTCGGGGTTGCGTGAGCAGGGCCCTTCTTTCTGGAGCCATTTCAAGCGTGGCCCCCAACCGGCGCTGTGGTACTACCGGAGTGTGGCGACGGTCGCCCGCGAGCGGCTGGGATCACACCCTCTGGCCGATGAGCTAGAGGGAGCTATCGCGGACCTGGTTCAGACCCTCGCCGGGATGGAGGGGGGCCGACATGCTTGAGCCTCTGAAACTGGTGGGCGTTCTGGCCCTTATCGTCTTTCTCCTGCGCCTGAAGTGGAATTTGGGGGTGGTGTTGGCCGTGGCCTCGGTGGTGACCGGCCTGCTCTTTGGCCGTGCACCGGGCGACCTGGCCCTCGATGCCCTGACCGCAGCGGTCGATCCCCTGACCCTGCGGCTGGTGGCCATCGTCCTGCTTATCACCTTCCTGGGCGAGGTCCTGCGCAAAACGCTGCAGCTAGAGGGGTTGATCCACTCTTTGACCGGCCTGTTTCTGGACCGCCGCTGGCTTCTGGCTCTGCTGCCGATGCTTATTGGCCTGTTGCCGATGGTCGGTGGGGCGATCTTTTCAGCACCGATGGTGGAGGAAGCCAGCCGGGGCTTGAACCTGAGCCGTGAGCGCCAGACGTTCGTCAACTACTGGTTCCGCCACGTTTTGGAGAGCGTCTTTCCTCTCTACCCTTCTCTGGTCCTGGCCGCTGCCCTGTTGAGCGTGCCTGTCCGACGGCTGGCGGCCAGCCAGTGGCCGCTCTTCCTGGCTGCCCTGGCCGGCGGCATCCTCTTTGGCCTGGTTGGCACCCGCCGCGACGGTGCCGCAGGCGATAACCGGCCCGATCGCAAGGAGACCCTGGTCCTGCTGTTCAAAAGTATCTGGCCCATTGCCTTGGTGTTGGTTCTGTCCTTGCTGATCGGCCTGGACCTGATTCTGGCGCTCCTGATCACCCTTGTCGCGCTCATCGTCGCCCAGCGCCTGGGTTTGCGTTCCCTTTGGGACGTGGGGCGGCACATGCCCTTGGGAACAGCGCCCATCATCGTCGGGGCGATGATCTTTCGCCAGGTGTTGGAGGCCAGCGGGGCGATAGATGTTGCCTCGTCCTCGCTCGGCGGCCTGGGCATCCCCCTGCCCCTGATCGTCTTTTTGGCCCCCTTTCTTTCCGGCCTGTTGACCGGGTTGCTCACGGCGGCCTTTGCCATCGGCTTTCCCATCGGCCTGCCTCTGTGTGGCCCCGATCCGGTGGGCAGCGGCTGGGGGTTGCTGGCTTATACCGGTGGCCTGGTGGGCATCCTGCTTTCACCGATGCACCTCTGCCTGGCGCTGACCCGCGTCTATTTCAAGGCGGAATGGGGAGGCATCTACCGTCGGCTCCTGCCGGCCGCGTTGTTGCTGACTTTTGTGGCGGTGGTTGTGTTGCTGGTAAAATGATGGGCCACTCTGCCGGTACCCCACCAAGATGGTTTTGGCAAGTTGAGACCTCTCTACCCGGCGGCTGGAAACTACCTACCTATATGGATACTAACCATCGGTGTCACTCATTGCATCGGCGGCGGCAGCAGCAATGGCCCAACTGACTACGCCCCACGACCCACCGCCCAGGAGGATGCCCAGCAGCACCGAGCGGATGGTCAGGGGGGCCAGGTTACCGGTGAGCAGCCCGATCACGGTCAGCAAGGCGCCGAGCAACCCTGCCGCCAGGCCGATCCTGGCCGGACCGTTTAGCCGTTTCCAGAATCGTTTCATAGCTTTTCCTCCTGCTCCCACAACCGGCCGGTCCGCGCCTCGGTCAACAGTTCGGCCAGCTCCTCCGGCCCTTTCTCCAGGATGCGGCCGGGGATTCCCAGGTGGTAGCCCAGCTTGTCATAATTCTCTTCCATGCGGGCCAGCATGGTCTGGCTGTTGGTGACCAGGTCGGGCCGGGTGGATCGGGCCAGAAACCGGGTCTGGTGGGCTACGGCGGCCGGGTCTTCAAAAATCAGCACACAGCCGTGGCGAAAGTTCACTTCATCTACAGCGATGCCGGCCACATTCTGCCATGGCACCTGGAGGCGGTAGGTGGGGGTGTGTAGCGTCAGGTGGGTGGGGCTGAGGGCCAGGTGCCACGGTGCGCGCATTGTTTGGATGACCATGGCGGCGCTGGTTCCAAAGCCGATCAGGCCCAATGCTCCCAGCCATACCACCGTCCACAAGATGCCGGATCGGTTCAGCAGGCCGGTCAGCAACAAGACGGTGCTGACCAGGGCCATAAAGCCGACAATGACCAGCGCCCAGAAGGCACGCTGGCGGTTTTTCTCGACGATGATAGTGTCTTGGTCGCGTTTCATCTTTTAGATTCTCTGCCACAGTTTGCCGGCCAGCTCACGGGCGCGGGCCATGATCGCCGCTTCGTCGAGGGTCAGCAGTTCGCGGCGGCGCATCAACACCCGCCCGGCGACGATGGTCGTATCTACCCCGCTGCCATCTATGCCAAAGATGATGTGCCACGGCAGATTGCCGGCGCTTAGCGGTGTGGGCGGGTCGTAGTCGAGCAGGATGATGTCGGCCGGCGCGCCCACTGCCATCTGGCCGAACCGATCCCCCAGGCCGGGGAAGAAGGCGCGGGCGATGCGGGCGTTGTGGTCCCACTGCATCCGGATCACCTGATCGGCGGGCAGGGTCCGGGGATCGCCACTGGCCTGCTTGTGGACCAGGTAGGCGGCGGCCATCTCGGTGAACATGTTGTTGGAAAAGCCGTCGTTGCCCAACCCCACCGGGATGCCGATGTGCAGCATCCAGGGCAGGTCGGCGGTGCCCACGGCGTTGTTCATGTTGGATCGTGGGTTGTGGACGACCATCGTCCCGCTGTCGAGCAGCATCTCGATTTCGATGCGGTCCACGTGGACGCAATGGGCGGCCAGGGTGGAGGGTCCCAACACGCCCGCCTTTTGCAGGCGCTCGACGACGCGCAGGCCACTCTTGCGCAGGCTGTCCTTCACGTCGGCCCTGTCTTCGGCCACGTGGAGGTGAAAGCCGGTGCCCAACTCTTGGCCCAGCCGCACGCAGGTCTGGAGCGTTTCGTCTGAAAGGGTCAGTGAAGCGTGCAGGCCAAAGGTCGCGGCGATGCGGTTGTCGCCCTGGCGTTGGCGCTCCCTGGCCAGGCGGATGAAGCGGGCGTTTTCGGTTATGCCGTCACGCGTGGCTTTTTCCCCATCGCGGTCGGTTACTTCGTAGCACAGGCAGGCTCGCACGCCGGCCTGCTCCACCGCCTCGGCGATCCGATCCAGGCTGCCGGCAATGTTGCCCTGGCTGGCGTGGTGATCGATCAGCGTTGTGGTGCCGTGGCGAATGGCATCCACCAGGCAGACCAGGGCGCTATAGTACACATCGTCAGGCCACAGCGCCTTATCCAGCCGCCACCACAGCTTTTCCAGGATTTCGGGAAAGTTGGTCGCCGGTTCGCCGGGCAGGGCCATGCCCCTGGCGAACGCGCCATAAAAGTGGGTGTGGGCACACAGAAGGCCGGGCAGCACCAGGCGGCCGGCGGCGTCCAGGCGCTCGGCGGCGGGGTAGCGCGCCTCTAGCTCGGCGCTGGGGCCCAGGTCGGCGATCTGTTCCCCTTTGATATAGAGTGCGCCATCGGGGATAATCTCGTTGGGCGTGCCCATCGTGACCAATGTGCCGTGGGTGATCAGCATTTCAATTCTCCTCTGCAAAAGTAGCAGGACAACTGCCAGCAGTTGTCCTACGCAGGTCTCAAATCCTGGACGTTGAGCTGGAGTCGCTTGTCCTGGTTCCACTCGTGGACCTCCAGCGTGTAGGCCACGTCCACCCGGTCTGGTATTTCACCGGCCAGGTTGCCCTGGCGGAAAAAGAGGGCGTCCCAGGCCACGCCCCGCCCGTCGCGCAGCAGCAGCCGCAGGTGCTTCTGGTCGCTGCCCATAGCCCGCGCCTCGCGCACCTCCACATTGCGGCTGAGGAGCACTGGCTGGGGGTTGCCCACGCCGCACGGTTCGATCTGGCTCAGCAGGGCGTAGGTTGCCCAGTTTACCTCTTCCAGTTCGATTTCGGCGTCTATTTCCAGGATGGGGCGCAGCTCCACCCCGGCCAACTGTTCGGCGGCGATGGCTTTGAGCCGCTGCCGGAGGAGGTCCAGGTTGTCCGTGGCGATGGTAAAGCCGGCGGCGGCGGCGTGCCCTCCGTAGCGGATCAGCAGGTCGGCGCACCGGTCCAGGGCGGCGGTGATGTTGAACTCGGGGATGGAGCGGCATGAGCCGCGGCTTTCCTTTTCTCCCAATTCGACGACGATGCTGGGGCGGTAGTAGGCCTCTGTCAGGCGGCTGGCAGCCAGGCCGACGATGCCCGGCAGGAAATCGGGGCTGGCGGCCAGATACAGGCAGGCGGCAGGGTCGTCGGCCAGTACCTGGGCTTCGGCGGCGGCGACGGTTTGCTCGGTGAGCTCCTGACGGCGCTGGTTGAGCTGACCGAGCTGTCCGGCCAGCTCCTGCGTCTCCAGCGGGTCGCGGCTGGTGAGGAGGCGATAGGCCAGCATGGCGGTTTCGAGGCGTCCAGCGGCGTTGAGGCGCGGTCCCAGCCGGAAGCCGATGGCGGTTGCGTCCACCTCCCCCCGGCGCAGTCCGGCGTCGGCCATCAGCGCCTCGACGCCGGGGCGAGAGGGCCGGTTCAACGCCTCCAGACCACGCTGCACCAGGCAGCGGTTTTCGCCCAGCAGGGGAGCCAGGTCGGCCACGGTCCCCAGGGCCACCAGGTCGAGCAACGATTCCTCGGTCAGGTTGGCCGGTTGCCCCATCTGCTTTTGCACGCGCAAGAGGGCCTGGGCCAGTTTGAAGGCCAGACCCACACCGGACAGATGTTTGAAGGGATAGCGGCATCCCGGCTGTTTGGGGTTGACAACAGCCGTCGCCAGGGGCAGGCGCGATCCCACCGAATGGTGATCGGTGATGATCAGGTCCAGGCCGCGGCTGGCCTGATCCACTTCGTAGAGCGAGCGGATGCCACAGTCTACGGTAACAACCAGCCGCACCCCCCGGCGATAGAGGTGCCGCAGCGCGCTCAGGTTCAGGCCGTAGCCCTCATCTACGCGGTGAGGGATGTAAGGTTCTACCTGGGCGCCCAGGGCCGACAGCACCTCCACCAGCAGTACGGTGGCCGTCACGCCGTCGGTGTCAAAGTCGCCGTAGATGGCGATCTGTTCTCCACGGCGGATGGCCCGCCGCAGACGGTCCACGGCCTGGGCCATGCCTTTGAGCTGAAAAGGATCGTCGCCGCTAAAACGGCCGGCCAGGAATTCAGTGCCCAGAGCCGGGTCGTCAATCCCCCGGTTGTGGAGCAGTTGCACAATCAGCGGCGGCAGGTCAGGGAAGCGGGCCAGGTGTGGTCCGCTCACCGGTTGGGCGATCTGCCAGCGCTTACGCGGTAAGGACAAGCAAGAATCTCCATACAAAAAGCAAGAGCGAGGCTCCTGCCCCCCTCGCTCTGCTACGGATTTGGCTACAGCCAATTCTGTTTTTTCAGAAACTCGGTCAGCCACTTGATTTCAAAGTACTTGCCCTGGTAGGCTTCGTAGGCCCAATACAGGGTGATGAACCACAGCAGCAAGGGAGCCAGGCCGCACAGCCCACCAATTGCGAACGAGACGGCCGCCAGGATACAGCTGAGCACGACGACGATGACCCACAGGGCAATGTTGGCGGCCAGGGATTGCACGGCGTGGTACTTTTGGAAGGGGCGGGCTTTCATATCCTCGACCAGGAGGATGATGATGCCGACAATGGGGATTGGGTAGGACAGGGCGGCCATGAGCTTGTCATTGTCGGTGATGTCGCTGGCCGGTGGAACCGTATATTCCTCTGCCATTACCTTTCACCTCCTTTCCGTCGGTCCTGGATTTGGCCGATACAGGCCGCCGACTGGGAATATTGTACCAGCCTTGCGGCAAAATGTCAAACCGGGGCGGGAACCCAATGCTTCAGCTACCGACAGCCAGCGTACAACAGCTCTCGACGAACCGGCTCTGCAACCCCTGCGCCTCGGCCAGGTGGACGGTGAGGGGGTCGGGATAGGCGATGGCATTGACCCCCGCCAGCAGCGCCCGCCGCTCCATCTCGACCTTGACCGGCCCGGCGGGGCGGGCGCAGCCCAGCGTCAGCGGCGTGGTCGGATGGAGCAGGCGGGCCACGGCAGCCAGGCGGCCCACCGCCTCCGCGTTCACCCCCTTCAGCCCGGCCATGGGCGTGCCCGGCAGGGCGCGCAGCACCACCAGCACCACCACCGCCGCCCCGACCCGGCGGATGATCTCCAGCGCCGCCAGCTCGCCGCGCAGTTGGCCAAAGTGCAGGCCGATCACGACGTGTGGCGCCACCGCCAGCCCTGTCTCGCCCAAGAGCGCCAGCGCCTCGGCATAATCCTGCACGGTGCGCTCCAGGTGCAGCACCTGGCGGATCGTCTCTTCGTCGCCGACCACGTCAAAGAGCACCTGGTCGACCCCCGCTGCCCGCAGCCCTTCCGCCGTCTGGCGGTCGACCAGGCCGGTGTGGACAATGACCTGCAGCCCCCATTCCTTGAGCCGGGCGATGGCCGGCAGGAACGGCAGCAGCGGCACTGCCCCTTCGGCGTCCGCGCCGCCGCTGACCAGCACGCCGTGGCAGCCCCGCTCGACCAGCCGCTGGCCCAGGCTGAGCAGCTTTTCCGGCGTCTCGGCCGGCATCATCCCTTCCAGCAGATGGCCGCGACAGTGCTCGCACATCAGCAGGCAGCGCCGCCCGGTGACGCTGACGTTGGCAAAGCGGTGCGGCGTGTTCTCGTAATCCTCCGTGTGGTACCCCTTGTTGCCCGGCACCGCCAGAGCCAGCACCGGCGCGTGATGCCGCTGGCGCACCGCCCATGCCGCAGCCTGGAGCTCCTCCCAGGGGCGGCCAAACAGCTCCTCTGCCTCGCCCAAGGCTATCCCTCAGTATTCGCGCAGTTGGTAGCGGATCAGCTCAATGTCCTCCGGCTCGGGCAGGAAGGGATAGTTGCGGATCGGCCGGCTGGCGCGCTCGTTGCCAAACGGCCGGTTGCAGGCCACCCATCCGTCGGGGCCGGGACAGCCGGAGGTCATGAACGGCTCGCCATAGCGGATCAGCTCCTCCGTCGGCACGCCGAAATTGACCAACCGACCGGCGTCGTCGAAATCCATTTCCTCGGCGCGCCCCAGCTCGTGGTTGATGATGTAGCGGGCCAACTGGATGCGCCTATAGTGGCCGTAGGACGGCTGGGGGTGATCGGCCATCAGCGAGCCGCTCTCGGGAAAGAAGGAAAAGAGGTGTGTGTGCGCCCCCAGGTCCTGCGCCCGCTGGATGGCCGCCACCATCTCTTGTTCCGTCTCGCCCAGGCCGACCACGAGGTGGACGCCGGCCTTGAAGCGCCCAAAGACCTTCACCGCCCGCTCCAGCGTGGCCCAATAGTGTGCCCAACGGTGCGGACCGCCCACGCCCCGCCCGCGGAGGCGGTCGAACAGCTCTTCGGTCGCCGCGTCAATGGCGATGCCCACCATGTCCGCCCCGGCCTCGCGGATCTCGACCAGCCCGGCCTCGTCGCGGATGAGCGTCGGGCCGATCAGGCCGCTGATCGGCCGGTCCGTCTCCTGGCGGAAGCGGCGTATGATCGTCTTCATGTCCTCCAGGGCGCGGCGGTGGGTGATCATCCCCACGCAGACGCGGCGCAGCGCCTGGCCGTTCTGGTTCAGGCGGGCGATGACGTCGTCTACCGGATGGGTGGGCCAGCCGACGCGGATAAAGGTGCGCTTCTCCTCCTTCACCTCGCGGTGGCGGTGCAGGCCGCAGTAGCCGCAGCGCGCCGCGCAGCCCTCGGCATAGGTCACCAGCATGTTCAAACCGGTCAGGCAGGCGTTGCGGCGAAAGCGCGCCGGCTGATAGCCCAGGGCCATCGCCGCGGCCATGCTGATCTGGACATATTCAGGACTCTCCACAGAAACACTCCTTATTCATCCCCAACGTTGCCCTCTTCCCGCCGCGCATACTCCTTGAAGGCGATCCACGTCCGGCGGACGGCGGCCGCCAGCGCGGCGGGGTCGTCGCTCCAATGCCGATCCAGATAGCGCCGTTTGCTCAGCGCGTGGCGGAGCGGACCGCCCATGAAGGGCTGCCACTCGGCCTCGTACTCGTCCAGGCGGCCCAGGTCCCCAGCCCGCAGCGCGCGGACGATGGCCTGGCCGGCCAGCGTCCCGGCGACGACCGCCGCCAGGATGCCGGCGCCGGTGACGGGATGGGTCAGCCCGGCGGCGTCTCCCACCAGCAGCACATTGTCGACCCGCAGGCGCTCGACCGTGCCGCCGCAGGGTACTAATCCGCCGGTGCGCCCCACCACTGCCCCGCGACCGATCCCCAGACGGTCAAGCAGGTGTTCCAGGCTCTGCTGCGGGTCGCCACCCATGGCGCGGTTGACGCCGACGCCGATATTGGCCGTCTCGCCCTTGGGAAAGAGCCAGCCATAGCCGCCGCGGTAGAGGGGGTCGAAATAGACCTGCGTGCAGGGCTGCGGCTGCGGCAGCACCGCTTCGACCTGCAGCGCGGTGAGCGCTGCGGCATTGACCTGGCCGACCCAGCGGCCCACCGTCGAGAGGGGGCCATCGGCGCCGACCAGCACGCGGCACGCCACCGCCACCGTCTGATTGCCACGGCGCACCAGTGCGCCCTCGGCGGTGCGCTCCGTCGCCCGTGCGCTGCTCCACACCTCGGCCCCCGCCCGCCGCGCGGCGACGGCCAGCGCCTTGTCGAACAGCGCGCGGTGGAGGACATAGCCGGCAGCCGGCCTCTCGACCACTTCGCCGTCGGGCATATAGGTCTGCAGCGCGTGGATGCGCTGCGCGATGCAGCCTTCCGCCAGCGGCGCATAGTCGACGATGCGCGCCGGCACATACTCGGCGCACTGCACCGGCAGGCCGATCGTCGCCCGCTGCTCGACCATCAGCACGCGCAGCCCGGCCTCTGCCGCGACGCGCGCGGCGCTGCTGCCGGCCGGCCCGGCACCGACGACCAGCACGTCAACCTGCTCGCCCATTCCTCCCCACGCGGGCCACCATCCGCTCCAGCAGCTCCATCTTCAGGTAGGTTTGGTTGTCAAAGCGCCCGGCATAGGCGTCATCTTCGCGCCCCAGGTCGTAACAGGTCGAACTGTCTACGTCGACCAGAATGCCGGGCAGGCCGATGCGCTCCATGTCGTCGCGGTGCTTGGCGTAGAACGGCTCGCAGCAACTGCCGATAAAGGCTTCCACACCCTCGTCCCGCAGCCGCTCCAGCGTCTCTTCCAGCATCTCATAGTTCTGGATCGAGATCGCGCGCAGGCCATGTCGCTCGGCCAGGGCATAGGCATCGCCGATGCAACAGCCGCCGCACCGGGCGCAGCCTTCCTCGTAGCGGTACTCGCAATCGGGCAGCTTGGCGCAGTAGGGCAGGAGCAACACCGGGCAGCGTCGGATCTCGGCCAGGGGCTTGACCACCGTAAAGACAGAGTTGACCTCGTCTGGCCGGATGTCGTGCCGGACATAGTCGATCTTGTCCAGCGCCTCGGCCAGCGTGCGCACCACGTCGGCGGCCGTGACGCCGGGGATTTGCACGTCGGTCGTGTCGAAAAACTCTTCGACGACCGCGCGCACGGCCTCGACCTCGGCCGGCGCGCCCTTGAGACGGGCCTCCAGGTCGAGGACCGCCCGTCGCGGATAGACGAAAAAGTCGCCGGTGATAAAGGCCTCTTGGATGCGGCGGGCGGCTGCGTTGACCAGCAGCGAGACGCGGATCAGCCCGCCGGCGCTTTTGTACAGGGCGCGCAGCTCGGCGCGATGGTTCAGCGGGCGGCGCACCCCATAGACCCACTCGTCCGACCGGAAAAACGGCAGCCGCTCGGCCAACAACGCTTCTTCCAGCGCGCTCAGGGGCGCGGGCGCAAACGAGACGCCGAGGGCTTCGGCAAAGCCGGCCGCCAGTGCCTCTTTGACCCGCTCCAGCGGCGGCAGCACGCCCAGTTCCCAGGCCAGGCAGGTGACCCGCTCGCGGAGCGAGCTGATCTCCTTGTCCTTGAGCTTTTCGGTGGGGATGCGCAGGGCGCGGAGCATGGTGTCGACGTCGAAATCGACCAGCAGCGTGCCCTGGAAGAGAAAGGCGCCGTCCATGCTCGTCCCGCCGGTGCCCGAGATCTTGCGCCCCTGCACCTCGATGTCGTTCTTGGGGCGGAAGGACGCCGACACGCCCAGCTTCTCCAGGCCGCGGATGGCCCCCTGGCACAGGCGTTCGTAGAGCAGCTCGACGCGGCGCGGGAAGCGTGGGTCGTCCTGGGCGGCATAGATCTCCCAACCCAGTTGGGATTCGTCCCAGAAGAGGCCGCCCCCGCCGGTCAGGCGGCGGTTGATGTCAATGCCATGTTCCTGGCAGTAAGAGACGCGGACCTCCTCCTCGACCGCCTGGTGGTAGCCGACCAGCGTGCAGGGGGGGGAGAACTGCAGAAAGCGCAGCGTGTTTGGCACTGCCTGGCGCGCACGTGCGGTCAGGATGACCTCGTCAAGGGCCATGTTCTCGGCGGCAGAGCGAGAGCCGGTATCCAGGAGCCGCCAGGTTTCGGGCTGTGTCACGGGCACCCTCTGGTTAGCGTTGGGGCGCTGCTGCGCCCGGAAAAGCCAAACAGCAGCGCAATTCCTCCAGGTGTAGTATACTTGCTTTGCGTCAGGCACGCAAGTCGAACTTGCGCATTGGTGGCCAGGTCGGTCCAGTGTACAAGCCTTGCCGGTTCTCTCTTGCTTGACAAGCTACGAGCCTTGTTCTATAATTTGAGTGGCAAGGAGGGCGAAAACATGACCCGTTGGGGACCTCATAACCCACACCCGCTTTTGCGCATCAAGACCGAACTGGTCTGGGAGGGCAAGTACGACGAGTACGGCAACCGCCGCCTGGTGCGCCTGCCCGCTTCTCCGCTGCCCCTGCAGCGCATCGAGACGATTGACCAGCCGCGCGACGCCCGCAAAGCCCAGGCGCGGCAGTTGGGCAGTAGGGGCGCAGCGCGCTGCGCTCCTACAAATTACACAATTCTTGTCACACCGCCGGCAGTTGGGCCTGCCCTTCGCTCATCGACGAGCGAGAGGCGTGGGACGCCATGCGCGCATGGTTGACCTGCCTGAACGTCATGGCTGGGCTGGGTGAATAAAGAGGCAGAGATTTGCCTTGGCTGCCGTGTTGTCGTAGAATGGGGGGAAAAGTGGAAAGAAGGAGGTGATGCCCACTAGAGTTCTCTTGGCTGTACATTTTGCTACGAAACTGCCGGTGAGAAAACAAGGAGGTGTGAAATGGAGTTGCAAAAACGTACAATAGACCCCGCCGCCCAGGCCATGCTCTCCATCGCTCAGAAAGCGGGCTTGGAAACAGCCTGGGACCGGTTTGAAAAGCAGCAACCCCAATGCGGATTTGGCGAGCTGGGGTTGTGCTGCCGTCATTGCAATATGGGGCCATGCCGGATTGACCCCTTTGGCGAGGGGCCGTCGCGCGGGGTGTGCGGGGCTACCGCCGATACGATGGTAGCCCGGGGGTTGCTGCGGGCCATCGCCGCCGGCGCTGCAGCTCACTCTGACCACGCCCGGGACGTGGCGCACACGCTCAAACTGACCGCCCAGGGCAAGGGCGGAGGGTACGAGATCAAGGATGAGGCCAAACTCCGCCGGCTGGCTGCCGAGTATGGCCTCCCTGTGGACGGCCGGTCTGTAGAAGAGATTGCCTTGGACGTGGCCGAGGCTGCGCTGAGCGAGTTCGGGCAGCAGGAAGGGCCGATTCGTTTCACCCGCCGCGCCCCGGCCAAACGGGTGGCCCTGTGGGGAAGCCTTGGCATTGACCCGCGCGGCATTGATCGCGAGATCGTGGAAAGTATGCACCGCACCCACATAGGCGTGGACAACGACTATGTCAACCTGATCCTGCATGGCCTGCGCGCCAGCCTGGCCGACGGCTGGGGGGGTTCCATGATCGCCACCGAATTGCAAGATGTGCTGTTCGGGGTGCCACAACCCAAACGGTCGGAAGCCAATCTAGGCGTGCTGAAGCATGACCAGGTGAACATTATTGTCCACGGGCACGAACCGATCCTCTCCGAAATGATCGTCGCTGCTGCCGAGGACCTGGAACTCCTGGCCCTGGCCGAACGGGTGGGGGCCAAAGGGATCAACGTAGCCGGTATCTGCTGTACGGGGAACGAGGTGCTGATGCGACATGGCATCCCGGTGGCCGGGAATTTCCTGCACCAGGAGCTGGCTATTATCACCGGCGCAGTGGAGGCGATAGTGGTGGACGTTCAGTGCATCTTCCCGGCCCTGGGAGACCTCTCCGGTTGCTTCCACACCAAGTTCATCTCCACCTCGCCCAAGGCCAAATTCCCCGGCGCCGTCCATATGGAGTTCCACGAAGAGACCGCCTACGAAACCGCCAAAGCCATCGTCCGCGCTGCGGCAGAAAACTACCCCAACCGCAACCGGGCCAAAGTGAACATCCCGGACATCAAGAGCGAGTGCATGGTCGGCTTTAGCGTGGAGGCCATCCTGGCCGCCCTGGGCGGGAGCCTGGACCCGCTCCTGGGAGCCATCAAGAGCGGCGCCATCCGCGGGATCGTCGCCGTGGTGGGATGCAACAACCCCAAAGTCCCCCAGGACTACGGCCACCTCAACCTGGTCCAGGAACTCATCCGCAACGATGTGCTGGTGGTGACCACCGGCTGCAACGCCCAGGCCTGCGCCAAGGCGGGGCTGCTTCTGCCCGAGGCAGCAGACCAGGCAGGCGAGGGGTTGAAGGGCGTCTGCAAGGCGCTGGGCATCCCGCCCGTCCTCCACATGGGCAGTTGCGTGGACATCAGCCGCATCCTGGTCGCCTGCGCAGCGATCGCCGGCGCGCTGGGGGTGGACATCAGCGACCTGCCGGTGGCGGGGGCCGCGCCGGAGTGGATGAGCGAGAAGGCGGTCAGCATCGGCGCCTACGTGGTGGCCTCGGGCATCTTTACCGTACTGGGCACCATTCCCCCGGTCCTGGGCAGCCCCAAAGTGGCCGAGCTGCTTACCGTGGGCGCCGAGGGAGTGGTGGGGGGCAAATTCGCCGTGGAGCCCGACCCGTTCCAGGCGGCCCAGTTGATCCTGGACCACATCGCCGCCAAACGGGCGGCGCTGGGCATTTAAGCGGGAGGTCGCCATGAAAGAGATTTTCGTCCGCCTGGACCGCTGCGTGGGCTGCCATTCCTGCGAGCTGGCCTGCGCGGTGGAGCATTCTCGCACCCGTTCCCTCTTTTCCAGCATCGGCGAGACTCCCCGCCCGCGCCGCAGGCTCTATGTGGAGTATGTGGCAGCTCGCAAGATGCCCTTCCTGTGTCGCCACTGCGAGGAAGCCCCCTGTGTGCAGGCCTGCCGCACAGCAGCGCTCCGGCAAGACCCCGTCACCCGCATCGTGACCCACAACCCCGACCGCTGCATTGGCTGCTGGATGTGTACGATGGTCTGCCCCTACGGGGTGATCGGCCGGGAATGGGAGCGCCGGATCGCCCTCAAGTGTGACCGTTGCCCGGACCGGGAAACTCCGGCCTGCGTGGCAGCCTGCCCGACCCGTGCTCTGGTTTTCATAGAAGAGGAAAGGTTCGCCCAACGGACCCGCCAGGAGGCTGCCGAAGATCTGGCTCGCAGTTACCGAACCGTGTCCTCTCCCTGAGGCCGGCCAGGGCACCCGGCAAAGGTGCTGTACCCGACTACCGGCCTCCCGCAGGCCAAGCCCGCGGGAGGCCAAGACACTTTGCAGGAGGGAATATGATCTCCGTTGTATGCCCATATTGTGGCGCAGGATGCCGGTTGGGGCTGCGGGTGAAGGACGGCAGGGCAACGGGAATAGAATACCTCTCCGACCATCCGGTGGCGCGGGGGGCGCTTTGCTCCAAAGGCAACGCCGTCCTGGAAGTGATCAACCACCCCGAACGCCTTCGACGGCCGATGGCGCGAGAGGGCAACACTTGGCAGGAAATCTCCTGGGACCAGGCCCTGGATATGCTGGCCGGGCGGTTGCGAGACCTGTGCCGAAAATATGGTCCCCAGTCCCTGGCTTTCCTTTCCTCCGCCAAGGCGACCAACGAGGAAAACTATCTCTTTCAGAAATTGGCCCGCCTGTTGGGAACACCCCACGTGGACCATTGCGCTCGCCTGTGTCATTCCCCGTCGGTGGTCGCCCTGGGCCGGGCCTTCGGCTCCGGGGCGATGACCAACCCCATCCCCGACCTGGCCCGATCCCGCTGCATCCTGATTCTGGGCTCCAACTTTGCCGAAAACCACCCGGTGGTCGCCCGCTGGGTGTGGGAGGCAAAAGACCAGGGGGCCGTTGTCTTTGTCGCCGACCCCCGGCGAACCCCCACTGCCACGCTGGCCGACCGCTACCTGTCGATTCTTCCTGGGACCGACGTGGCTTTGCTGAACGGGGTTATGTCGGTCATTCTCAAAGAGGGGCTGGCGAACTGGGATTTCATCTGCGCCCGGACAACAGGCTTTGAGGCCTGGAGGGCCTCCCTGGAGGGGTACACCGTTGAAGAGAGTGCGGAGCTGACCGGCCTGGAGGTGGCAGACATCGTCGCCCTGGCGCAGGCCTATGCCCGGTCGGGGGCTTCGGCTATTGTTTACTGCATGGGGGTTACCCAGCACACTGTGGGCAGTGACAACGTCGCTGCCTGCGCCAACCTGGCCCTCCTCTGCGGCCAGGTTGGGCGCCCCGGTGCCGGACTCTTTCCCCTGCGGGGCCAGAACAACGTCCAGGGGGCCGGCGACATGGGGGCGCTGGCCGAGTTCCTCCCTGGCTACGTCCCGATTGTGGACGACGAGGGCCGCCGCCGCATCGCCGCTTTGTGGGGGCGGGAGGACCTTCCCGGTGAGCGCGGGCTGACCGTGGCGGAAATCATGGAAGCCGCGTGCGAGGGCCGGATTCGCGGGATGTACATTATGGGCGAAAACCCCATCGTCTCTGACCCTGCTGCCGCCGAGACTGCTCAGGCCTTGGAGGAGCTGGAGTTTTTGGTCGTCCAGGATCTGTTCATGACCGAGACTGCCCAGCGAGCTCACCTGGTGCTCCCCGCGGCCTGCTGGGCCGAAAAGTCGGGTAGTTATACCAGCACCGAGCGGCGGGTGCAATGGTCGAGCCGAGCGGTAGCCCCGCCGGACGATGCCCGCGCCGACCTGTGGGTCATCGGCGAGGTTGGTCAACGGCTGGGGCTGTGGGAACATGCGCCCACGCCGGAAGAGACGCTGGCGGAAATCAACCGCGTTGTCCCGGCCTACGCCGGAATCAGTGCAGAGCGGCTACAGGCATCCCCCGATGGCCTGTTCTGGCCCTGCCCCGATCCTACTCACCCCGGCATCCCTATCCTACATCAGGAACGGTTCAACACTTCCGACGGCCGGGGCCGCTTTGTTCCGGCCACCTACCAGCCCCCTGGCGAACAACCGGACTCCCGGTTTCCCTTTTGGATGACTACCGGCCGGGTGACCGTCCACTACAACTCTGGAGCCATGAGCCGCCGAACCCCCTCCCTCTCCCGCTACGCCCCGGAGGTCTGGGCGACCTTACACCCGCAAGATGCCAGCCGCCTGGGGGTATCCACCGGTGAAAGCGTCACGGTGCATACTCCCAGGGGATGGGTCACCGCGCGGGTCCGGGTCAGCCCGGAGGTCCAGCCTGGATTGGTGTTCATGCCGTTTCACTTTTCCGGCGTCAACGCCCTTACTCGCAGGGACCTGGACCCGGAGGCCCGGATTCCCGCCTACAAGGTCGCTGCCTGTACATTGAAGAGAGGAGGCTGAGATGGGCCGGGAGATTCTGCTGAGACCGGAGCGATGTATCCTCTGTATGGCATGTGAGGTGGCCTGCGCGCGGGAACATGGGGGGAATCAGCGGCTGCGGCTGGTTCCGCACGACGGCCGGGGAGCGCCGGTCGCCTGCCGCCAGTGCCACTCGGCGACCTGTGTGACCGCCTGCCCGACCGGGGCGCTGGAGCAGTGTGACGGCGTCGTCTATCTGCGGATGGACAGGTGCACCGGCTGTGAACTCTGCCTGTGGGCCTGTCCATTCGGGGCGATCGGGCTGGACGTGGATCAGAAGCAAGCGATCAAGTGCGATCTGTGCCAGGAACGGCAGGAGGCGGGGCTGGAGCCGGTCTGTGTGCTCACCTGCCCCAGCCAGGCCCTGGTGCGGGAATGCGTGGCCGATTTCGCCTCCCGACGCCGGGACATCGCCGGGCGGTCGTGGGCCACCGGATGGGCAAGGAGGGGGTCATGAGAGCTCTGGTAGTGAATAAAGAACGATGTATCGGCTGCCGAGCCTGTACCTCGACCTGCCCGCTTTCTTGGATCACCCTGTGGGAGATGGATGCCATCCGGCACATCCGCTTCCCCGGCATCTGCCAGGAGGATTGCACCCGCTGTCGGGAGGTCTGCCCGAAAGAGGTCATCGCCTTTGAGGAGGTAGAACAGGAGGGCGCGGGGCAGGAACTGGCGTTTGTCCTGCATCGGTGTGACCGCTGTGGCCATCCCTTTGCCCCTGAGAAGGCGCTGGCCCACCTGTTGCCCCAGGTGCAGGCGACCCTACGGGCGGAGGAGACCCCCTGGTTGGGCCTGTGTTCCTCCTGTCGGCAGGAAGTGACCGTCGCAGGTCTCTTCCGAGGGGACATGGATACCGGGGGATTTGTTTGAGGTAAGATTCCGGTTGGGTGCTATTGTGGTTCCCGTCTCTGGGGCGCTTGGCCCGCCGAGGCAGGCCCTGCCGCCCCAGGACGGGGCTCCGAGCAAGGCTCTGTCTTGCCTGTCAAGTGGCCTGGCAACAGCCGGGTGGCACGCCGCGCGCGCTGGCCTCGGTCGAGGACATCCTGGCACGCTTCCCTGAGCTGGCACCGCCCACCTGTTTGAACCTTCTCGCGCCCAACGATCAGTTGTCAGAGTCCCGATGCGTAACCCAGAGAGTGCTTCTGGGCTATGTCGCTAACTCTGCCGCCTTTCCCCCGACTCTTCAGCCAGCTTCAGGCGAACAGGTCGCACCGTGCGCGGGTTAGCCAGCGCAGTGCCGCTTCGTCGCCTCTTAACTCGCCCCCTGTAGCCGCTCAACCAGCCACAGATTGACCAGTGTCTCGGGCTGAAGACCACGCGTGCGGGCCTGCGACTCGATCTGGGCGTATACTTCCGGATCGAGAGTTATCCGCCGTCGGCGCTTGGCCCTGACTTCAAAGGTAACCTCCCGCGTTTGATCCCAATAGTCGGCCAAGCTGTGTGTATCCCAAAACTCGCCAACCTCGTCCAGTGTTTGTGCCCGCGAAATACTGGTTGTACCGACTTGCTTATTTCCGTTCATACCGCCTCCGCTCTTTCTCGTCCATATCCCGCGCACTCAAGATCAGGGCGGTGTTGGCCGACTTGCGGATAAAAAACACGATCAAGTAGCGGCCCGCATCTGTTTGTCCCCCGGCAGCATACACGTCTTCGCCCTCTCGATACCCCGACTCCACAAGACGATACCGGGGTTGGTTGAAGAACACCTCTTCCGCCTCATCTTGGGTGACGCGGTGCTTGGCAGCCAGTTTCTCGACGATGTCGGGCAGCCAGATGAAATCATCTATGTACACGTATTATCCCTGCCTCATTTGCGCTCGTTGCGCTGGCTAATGGGGCGGCGGATGAGCCGCGCGCAGCGCCATCCGCTGCAACTCCCCCTGGCCGGCGGGGCTGGCCTTCCCACCGGATGAAACAGGAGTGCAATTCCTCTAGATGAAGTATACTTGCTTTGCGTTAGGCACGCAAGCTGGACATGCGCCTTGGTGTCCGGGCTACCGTTCGCCCTTGCACTCCGCCGTGCGGCTACCAGGCGCACAACGTAGGGCGATGCGGTCACTCCTCCGCCTGGAGGTCAGGAGTTGG
>FWPV01001445.1_pt1 | contig 65896 bp, 77 predicted proteins | sample 2228371 | NCBI WGS metagenome assembly FWPV01 (sample SAMEA103939776, study PRJEB20133) | metagenome
GATGCTTCTGAATCAAGGGGGCCGTCGTTCGTATTCGAAGCCGGTACGCCGGCGCGTTTCAGAAGCATCTGCCCGTGGTGCGTTACGGGCGGGATCCCGATGATCACCGGCCGGCCTGTTGAATCGACGGGGTATTTCCCACAGTCGTCATGGTTCAGCCGACTCGGAATCCGAGCTTGAGGGCAGCCGGTCGATGAGATCACTTGCCGCCCGGTCGATGACCATCTTCAGGGTGACCATCCTTTCCATCGGTGTGTCCTCGGCAAGGTCGAGCTCGGCCATGCCCTCCCAGGCGATGCTGCCGTCCGTCGAATCCCAGATCTGGAAGAAGAGACGGAGGCGCGCTATTTTCGTCGAATACAAACGAAGACCGAGCAGGCTGAAGCGCCCGTCGGAACTCTGGCTGAACCCGGAGAGCTTGAGCTGGCCGAAGTAGCGCATCCCCGTCGCCTCCTTGAGATTTTGGAGGCTGTCCAGCTTGAAGAGACCCGTGTCCCGGTAGTGCTCGAACATGCGCCTGTATGACTCCTCGATGCCGGCCCGGTTCACGGCACTGAGCGTCTCGGGGAGGGTCATCACCGGGATGTCAGGGCGTTTTTTCCGGAGAACATCGCTGAAGGTGAGGGCCACAGCCTGTTTTTCCTCTTCCTGACCGGTGACGGTGGAAGGTGTGATGAAGGCAAGCCCGTTCCGCTCCAAATCCATGGGTTTGAGAGTGATCGAGCGGTTCTGGATCGAGGAGTACGTCTGGGGAATGGCGCATCCGAAGCACAGGGATACCGCTGCAGCAAAGAGCCACAGACGCCGGCGTCCGAGAGGATTACATCGCATGAGATCAGTCCCTCCGTTTCTTTCATGGACGGTGGAAGTATCGCACAGATGTCTCGAGGAGTAAAGAACCCCGGCAGGCCTGTCGCCCTGAACCGCCGCCCCGGCTTTACCGCCGTCACGGGAAGCGATCAACAGCCGGTCGCCAAGAATGACTACCTTCGCTTCTCATTCTGTGTTAATCATGGGGGCGGTATCATCCACTCTGCACTGACCACTGGTTTTTCTTCGACGGGGGCGGGCGGTGACGGAGAAATCTCTCAGAATCGAAATCTGCACGGACTCCCGTGAGGAGGGTGAGGCGCTGCGGGACATGATCAATGATGTCCTCCGCCGACGGGGCATCAAGGGGTATGTCAAGGTGTCCTGGGTGCCGCTCGCCGTAAGCACCATTTTCGGTCTCCGCGATCTTCCGGCCGTTCTCATCAACAAGAGGGTTCTGAAACAGGGGGTCTCACCCGGCCGGCGGGAGGTGGAGGCGTGGTTCGAGTGGTTGTTCCCGCGGGACCGACGGGAAGCTCCGGGAGGTGAAACGCTCCCCCGGACGGTCGATGACGCGGTGGAACGGATCATCGACAGGATGAGTTTCAAAACCCGGGTGGCCGTCGCCCGCATGACCGAGCAGGAGGTGGCGATCTTCAACGTCTTCGGCTGGGGGGAGGGGATCCGGGAGGATTTCGGCCTCTGGGAGGGAAACGAAAAGCTTCTCGAGGACTGCCGTGCCGAAGACCCTTTCGAAGCATCCCTGGTGATCATCCAGGCCGTTCGAGACCGGCTGAAGGGACGGAACGCACCATGAGGAACCGAATCCGGGAGGAATGAGCGTGTCTCTTTTTCAGCCTCCCGTGACCGGACCTGCTTCGACGGATGTGGGGCGGCATGTTTCCGCCGCCGGCGATGTCGGCTTCCGGGAGGGGGCTTCGGGAGACGGCAGTAAAAAAAGGCCGCGGAGCGACAGCGGCCTTTGTGGACGGGTGCGGTGTGCCATCAGTATTTGTAGTAATTCTTCGGGGTGTTCTCGATGATGTACTTTGTGGCTTCGTAAATACAGGTCCGGATCGCCTTTTCCATGGGTGTCTTGGCATAGTTGCTGAGACCGCCGCCGAGGGCCGTGGAGCCGAAGATCCCGCCGGCCAGGGCACCCATGTTCACGTCGCTCGCCTCACCTTCGACTCGGGTGGCCGCGAGAACCTCTGAGGTGGCCACGTCGATGATCCGGATATCCATCGCCATGGAAGATTTCCGGTAGGCCCCGGCGATCCCGGCAATGGCATCCCACTTTCCGCCCAGGATCCCTCCCTTCGTTCCTGATGTTCCGGGCTCCCATCCGGTGACGGCCGCGACGATCAGGAGATCCGCGCCTTTCACGCTCCCTTTCTTGACCGTTGATTTCTTGTCGGCGTACCCGGACTCGCCCAGTGCCATTTCGGACGCGAGGGCCCCGAAATCCTGCCTTTCGAGCACCCGGTAGCGCTTGCTCTGCACCAGCGTCGTCGTCAGCATATCCCTGAGACCGGCCATGTAGCCCGAGTGCTCATGGGTAATGGTGATGGGCTGTGAACCGACGCCGGTGATGGTCGTCTGGCTGCTTCCGCTGGCGCCCACCTTCCAGTCAAACCGGGCGACGGCCACTCGTGCCCTCGGCCCCGAATAAGGCGGCAGTTGTTCTTCGATGCCCTTGTCGACCTTTGCTTTCGGCTGGACCATGGACTCGGCGCATCCGACCAATGCGAGAGCAAGACAGCAGATCGACAGCAAACCGAATTTGCAGACGGATGATGACATGGACATTCCTCCTTTTTGAATTCAGAAGACGATCAGCGCCCCCTGCCGTGCATTGTTATACTTTCCGTACGGCCCATGTCAATCAAAAACTACATGAAAACAATAATTTGAAACGAATGAAACGGGTGTATCACGATTGTGTGGACATATACCCAAGGGGGATTCCCTTCACAAATAACCCTTGATTTCCCAACTGGTTCCGAATTAAGGAATTTCCATTCACAGGGATGTCTCATTCACCTGACCCGACATCACCGGATGGCTCACCCAAGGGTTTCAGCGCATGAGAGGATCAGAGTAATTCATGAAATTCCTGACGAGGCGCGAGAAGTTTTTCGATCTCTTCGAGGCACTGGCCGACCGGATCGTGGAAGGCGGCAAGCTTTTTGCCGAGATCGTCAACAACTACGAGCACTCGGAACAGAAGCTGTCGAAATTGAAGGAGATCGAGCACGAGGCCGACACCATCACGCACGACATCTACCACACGTTGCATCACACCTTCATCACCCCGTTGGACCGGGAGGACATCTATTCGCTGGCGGGCAAGATGGACACGATCCTGGACCTCATCGAGTCCGCGGCCGTCCGGATGTACCTGTACCGGATCAAGAAAACAACCCGGGAACTCTCGGAGCTTGCCAGGATCCTGAACGAGAGCATCGCCGAGATCCGGAAGATTGTTTACTCCGTGAGGAACAAGCGGGATGCCAGGATGATCCTCGATGTGTGCGTGGTCATCAACACGCTCGAGAACGAGGCCGATCAGGTCCTTCGGACGGCGATGATGAAGCTGTTCGAAGACGAGAAAGATCCGATCGAATTGATCAAGCTGAAGGAGATCATTCAGACCACCGAGACCGCCACGGACATCTGCGAGGACGTGTCCAACATCATCGAGGGGATCATCCTGAAACACTGAAAACCGCACGGTGCCGCTTGTCAGGGGATGCTCCGTGACGGACGATTCCCGGGCTGTCCGACAGGCGGATTTCATGCCTGCTCCAAGAGCCGTAAAGACGCTGGTCAAAAGGCACCCCGAGGGGATGAGCGGCGGGGAGATCCGCCGGCGATCGATGCACGATGCCCGCGTTTCGGGCACCTGCCGCAACCTTCCCGCCCAGGCGAATTCCACCCTGAGACGGATGATCGAAGAGGACAACGGACGATGCCGCCGCCGCTGCTGCGGGATCTGCCTCTACGCGGGTGGGTTAACCCCGCCCCGGCGCTCCTCGTGACCAAACGCTTTCTCCCGGCCCTGTTCGTTCTGACGGCACTCGTCGGGCCCCGTCAAAACCTGCAGTACTTCCGCATGATATTCGCCGGGCTTCTTTTCTGCGCCGCAGGGGACGGATTCCTCGAGTTCTTCTCCTCGAGGGAACTCTTCATGTCGGGGCTCCTTTCATTTTTTGCCGGACGCGTCCTCTACGGCGCCGCGTTCTTCACGGCGGGATCCCCCGGGACCCACGGCCGCGTCGTCGCGGCGCTGTGCCCGTTGGTCAGCGGTTCCGTCTTCGCCTAACGGAGGCCGCACCGGGGCGCGCTGCTGGTGCCGGTCGTCGCCTGTGTTTTCGTCATCACCGTCATGGTGATCGGTGCTGCATCGCTCGCCGGGAATGAACATTTGTGCCTTGCCGGAAGGATGCTCGCCTTTTCGGGGGCCGTCCTGTTTTACATGTCGGACATCTGCCTCAGAAGGGTCTCGTTCATCCCGGCCGCCGGAGGCGGATGGCTGCTCAGGATGACGGCCGGATCGAGTTTGCGGATTGTTTCAAGCGAAGAGGCGAATGTTCTGGGATTCACGGCATGAAGCCATGGCGCGTCGATGGTCGCCCATGTCTCCAGACCCTTTTTCAGATGGGAAGGTGCGATCTCTGCGGCGGAGTCGGACGGTTTCCCCATCAGAGCGCCGAAACAATCGGCGCTGAAGAGGGCACATGTTTTTGCGTCGAATACACCCGTCGTCTCCGGTGCGTCAAAGGTCGGCGGCTTCACACCTACAAGCCGGCGGTCGCCGACGTCCAAACTCTGCCCGGGGTTCAGCAGGTAAACACGCTCCACGGGCAACTGATGAAGGGTCATCTTGCCCATTCCCGGAAAAGTGGTGACCACCCTTGTGCGGGGCGCCTCCCGCAGGACCGCCGCGAGGTTCCCCATGTGGTCTGCATCCGTATGGGTCAGCCATATCCAGCGGAGTTCACCAAGGGCGATCCGCGAGCGGAGATTTTCCATGAACGGCTCGTTCAGGCTGCCCCGCCCGGTGTCGACCAGGACCGGCTGAGCGGCACGGATCCGAAACGCGTTGATGGGAAGAATACCGTGGAACGGAATCGGGAAGTACGAGACGACAGCCTCCGTGTCGGGTGCCGCGGAACGACATCCAAGCATCGTCGGGGTGTCCATGTTCTCCTCCTGAAAGGCGATCAGACATCTCGCAGGTTCTGTTTTCCTGGAAGACCTTCGTTCACGTTCACCCGGCCCTCTTGCCGGGTCTTGCCACGATCATCTTGACGACGCCCTGATCCCCCAGGTGTTTGATGCTCTCCGTCAGAAGACCGGCCTCCTCGATCATCCCGGGCGTCAAATGGTTTTCGATGTTCGGGCCGAGGAACCGGGCCACGAGGGGGGTGAAAAACCCCATCAGAGACGTTGTTTTCGCCGGGCTGTTGCGGACGTGTTCCAGAAGAAGGATCCGCCCGTCCGGACGGACGACCCGTCTCAATTCCCGGAGTCCCCTGACGGGGTCGGGAACGGAGCAGAAGACAAAGGTGGAGGCGGCCGTATCAAATGTGTCATCGCGGAAATCCAGATCCTGAACATCCGCCACCATGAATTGGACCGGGAGCTTCATTTTGACAGCTCTCTCACGGGCGGGCACCAGCATTTTTTCGGCGATGTCCACCCCGACGAGGTTCACGCCCGGCGGGTCATAGGGAAAATTCTTGCCCGTCCCGACACCGACTTCGAGCACCCGTCCGTTCGCACGGGCCAGCAACTCCCGACGCCCGGGCCTGAAAGACGCTTCGTCCAGGATCTCGAGATCATCGTAAATGCCTGCTGTCCGGTTGTAATGCCGTCTCGTCGCCTCCAGCTCGCTCGGCGCCCTTCGGGCCTCTTCCTGCATCGGCGATCTCCTTTTCGATCAATCTTGTCGGGCTCCCCGAAATGAAGCACCCCCCGCGCGACCCCGCCGGGGAAAGCGTCACGCATGGCAATCCTTGGATTGATTGTAGATACAGGGAAATCGTCCTGCCATCGGGCATCCCCTGAATCCAAGGGGCGGAATACCCGAGGATGAATGCGTCAGGGGATGAGATAACGTGAAGCGTGGATTCATCTGGTGACTTTTCCGGTTGTCATCATGCGGAAAAGGCTTTACGCTGACCGCGGAATCCCGTGAAGGAGGTGGACATCATGAATCCCGTCAGCCAGGAAGACATCCTCGGGTTGGCCCGAAACTTTATGGAGAGCCGGATCCTCCTTACGGGGGCGGAACTGAACCTCTTCACGCTTTTGAGCGAATCAAGTCTCTCCGCAGGTGAAATCGCGGTCCGAACAGGGGCCGACGTCCGTGCCCTCACCGTCCTCCTCGATGCCCTGGCGGCCATGGGGTTGCTGGACAAACAGGGGGAGACCTACCGCTGCGAATCCGGAGCTTGCCGGTACCTGTCGGAGGATGGGCCCGATTCGGTTCTGGCCATGGTTCTGCACGCGGCGCACCTCTGGCACCGGTGGTCCGGCCTGACACGCATCGTGCGGGGCGAGGGTTCACCCGGAGAAGGGGTGGGGACTTCGTGGAATGAAAAGGAAATGAGGGCGTTCATCGGCGCCATGCACGCCGTCGCGGCGCCCCTGGCGGATCGGATCGTCGCGGCGGTCCAGCCGGGCGATGCCAGGGCGCTGATCGATGTGGGCGGCGCATCGGGCACCTACACCCTTGCGTTTCTCCGGGCCGTCCCCGACATGAAAGCAACCCTTTTCGACCGGCCGGGGGTTATCGAGATGGCCCGGGAGCGTCTGGGCGGGGAAGGGGTGCTGGAACGCGTGAAGCTGGTCTCCGGAGACTTTCACCGGGATGATCTGCCGGAGGGGCATGACCTGGCGTTGATTTCAGCCGTCATCCATCAGAACAGCCCCGGTCAGAACCTGTCTCTCTTCAGAAAGGTGTTCCGCTCGTTGAATCCGGGTGGGAGAGTCGTCGTCCGTGACCACGTGATGGAACCCGACCGCATTCACCCGAGGGACGGGGCCGTCTTCGCCGTCAACATGCTGATCAACACCTCCGGCGGAGGCACCTATACATTTGAAGAAATCCGCACCGGCCTTTTTCAGGCAGGGTTCACCCGGATCCGGCTCCTGAAAAAGGGAGAGCACATGGATTCCCTCGTGGAGGCCTTCAGGCCCTGAGCATGCAAGTCGGCGGGATCTCCTTGACAACTCGATGAAATGTGTCCAGATTGTTTTCTAAACACAGAATGGTCGGTCCTCAGGGCATGCCCCGGTTCGCAGGCCGTTCATCAGGGAGGTCGAGCCATGGCTAAGGCCGATATCAGCGTCATCGATTTCGCCATCCGGGCGGAAAAAGAAGGGGTCGGTTTCTACACGAAAGCGGCGAGCATCTTCAAGGATGCCGACCTGCGCGCACTTTTCATGAAACTGGCGAAGGAGGAGGCCAAACACCTCGCGGAGTTCATCCAGCTGAAGGAGAAGGCCCTGAAAAAGGGGGTCGATGAGTGCTTCAAATCGGTCGAGGTCGACGACTACCTCGACGCCGTCGTGCGGGAAGGGTTGTTCCCGAAAGGCGAAAGCATGGTCAAGAAGCTGGAAGCCGTGAAAACAGTGGAGGAGGCCTGCAAGATCGCCCTGCAGGCCGAGCGGAACGCCATCCTTCTGTACACGGAACTGGTCAAGCTCTCGAAGGACAAAGCCCAGAAGAAAATCCTGCAGAGCCTGCTTGACGAGGAAAAATCCCACCTGGCGAGGATCGCGAGCCTGAGGGCGGACTACGACCCCCTCTATGCGGCCCAGCGCTTCGGCAAGGTGTGTTGAAAGCCCCCGGGTCGATTTGGTCTGATCGAAGCGGCTCCCGCCTCTCCCGGCGCGGGGTGAGGCGGGTTTTTTCATACGAAGATGACGTCGAGACCGGGGAAGTCCAGGTGAAACTCGACGATCAGGTCTCGGGCGATGCGCTCGGCAACGTCACGGGCGATCAGAGAGCAGCTCCTGCAGTTCGGCAGATGGCTCTGGAAGTCTGTGAAAACATAAAGGGTGTTGCTTTCTTCGCTGTACCGGACGCGCTTTACGACACCGAGCTGAGAGACGGAAAGGCCGCTGACCGGATCCTTCACCCGGTCCAGCAAGGCGTCGATCCTCCTGATCATTTCGGGGTCCATGGTCTTCATACAAGCCCTTTTCCCCGTTGTCAGCGGGTTCCGGTGGAAAGCCGCGGGCCCATCCCTTCGTTCATCCCGCACGGATGAAGAACAGACCCGATGTGATGGAGACGATCGCGGCCGCCTTGAGGGCGGTCATTCGCTCCCGGAGCAGGAAGACGCCGAGCAGGGCGCCGATCACGACTGAAAATTCCCGTGCGGCGACGATGTAGCTCACGGGGGTCCACTGAAGGGCAAAAAGGATCATCAGGTAGGTTCCGATCGAGCCGATACCAATGATCATGACGTACCCCGGGTTGGATCGCGCCGTGTGGAGCAACTCCCCCCCGTGGCGCTTCATGACCAGGGGCCAGAGGACGACCGCCGCAATGAAAAACATGAACCAGATGTACAGGACGGGCGTCATCTTGCTTACCCCGACCTTGTCCACCAGGGAATAGGCCGCGATGGAAAGACCGACGCAGAGCGCAAGCCCGTATGGAGCCGTCTCAACTCCTCTCCGGAAAAACGAAACACCCATCAGCAGAATGCCCGAGACGACCAGGACGATTCCCGTGAATCCGGCCGGAGAGATTTCCTCCCCGAGGATCGGCCCCGCCAGGATCGCCGTCAGGGTGATCCCCGAGCCCCGCAGGATCGGATAAACAACGGAGATTTCACCTTCTTCGTAGGTCCGTGCCAGGAGGTAGAAATAAACGCCGTGAAGGAGGCCCGTCGCAATCACGTAACCGACGGCAGGGGCGGGCACTGCCAGGGAAAGCTTCCCGAGACCTGCCAGAAGGGCGATCCCCGGGAGAAGCGCAAGGCACCCCGTGAGAATTGCAAGCCACAGGACGACGAGATTTCCTGTTGCCTTGCGGGCGATGAAGTTCCAGAAGGCGTGAAAGAAGGCCGCCGTTACCACAAGAGTGAATACGCCGAGGGTCATCTTCTGCCATCCGTGATTTCGGGTCTCGAACCCCTTCGGAATCCAGGGCGGGTAGGGGGAAACACCCCACCCATAACACGAAGTTCATCTCCCAACAATCATTTTCACGTTTCTACGTCCGAGCCCGTTCAGGGGGGGTCTGTTTCACCATTCCCCGGTTCTTCGCGCCTGTCCTTCCGGGCGGGAGTGGGTGGAGAGAGGATCGGGCAACGTCCGTCCACTGCGTCGGCTGTAAACGCGGCGACGGGAGAAAGGAGAATCCTTCCCTGAAAAAGATTCCTTGACTTTCCGCGGATTGTGAGTATGATGTAACCAAATTGCAAAAGGTCTTTCATGGAAAGGCTGATGCAGTAAAGGCTGGATGTAAACTTTTTGAAGTGTGGGGATGAAACCACCATGCTCTCAGAAGTGTGGTGGTTTTTTCATTCTGCCGTTGTTGTAATCCGCCTTGGAAAATCTTAAGAAAGGAGGATGAAGGCAATGTCAGAAGGCAAAGTCAAGTGGTTCAATGAACGCAAGGGCTTCGGGTTCATCGAGAGCGATGAAGGCCAGGATGTGTTCGTTCACTTCAGTGCCATTCAGGATAGCGGCTTCAAGACCCTTCAAGAGGGTCAGCGTGTAAGCTTCGACGTCCAGAAGGGCCAGAAGGGCCTGTCAGCGGCGAACGTAAAGGCCCTGTAAATGGGCGTGAGAAAAAGGCTCTCCATCAAGAGGGAGGGCCTTTTTTCATCTTCTTGCCTGTGCGGTTTTTCTCTCGGGCGGATTTCCGTAAGACCGTGGACTCTGCTCGGGGCTGCATGAGAGGGTGAGAACGTGGTAAGGAAAGGATGAAGAAATGAATAAGAAATTGTACATCGGCAATCTGGCAAGCGGTGTCACGGAGGAAGAGCTGAGAGATAACTTTTCCACCTTGGGGAACATCGTGTCTCTGGCGATCATCCGTGACAAGTTTTCAGGCCTGAGCAAGGGATTCGGTTTCGTCGAAATGGAAACAGAGGAGGCCGCCAAGGAAGCCATCTCTCAATTCAACGGCGGGGAACTTCACGGGAAAGTGATTGTTGTCAATGAGGCCAGACCGCAGAGAAGTGCAGGCGGTCCCCGAGGGGACGGCCGATCACGGCCCGGAGGATTCCGAAGGGGTCCGGAAAGAGGAGGAGGGGGGCGGAGATATTGATCCCCCCGGGGCGTATTTCCCAGCATCTTCAACCGGTTCAAGAAGATCGCCGCAGTTGCGTCGAACGGATTTTTTCGGGCCATGGGGTAAAAATAGACATTGACTTACGGCTTTTTCTGTAATAGGGTGCCATCGAAATTGTAAGTATGTGCTGCATGTGTCACCTGCAAGACAGAGTTAGAAAAGTTGGACGAACATTTTGAGACGTAACGGCCGGCCACCGCGCTCTCAAGCGTTTGGGTGGTTTTTTTATGGCGCGATGTCGATCCAACTTTGAATTCAATACCGTTAAGGGGGATCAGTAGTATGGCAGAAGGTAGAGTCAAATGGTTTAATGAGAAGAAGGGTTTCGGGTTCATCGAGTCTGATGAGGGTGGAGATGTCTTTGTGCATTACAGCGCAATTCAAAGCCCGGGCTTCCGCACTCTCGTGGAGAACCAGCGGGTCAGCTTTGATGTCGAGCAGGGGCAGAAAGGTCCGGCCGCCACGAATGTAAAAATCCTGTAGGATTCAGGATCCGCATCATCTTAGAAGGCGCTCCCGTGGAAACGTCACGGGAGCGCCTTTTTGTTTCCGGCGTGCGCCGACCGTTTCGACCCGTCCTGGAAGAAAGAACGGGGAAAACGGCGACATCCGAGGAAAGTCTCGAGAGGCGCCGGTGAGAAAAGGTGCGCCGGCTGAATCGCAAGGACAGCGATTCGCCGCGGGGAAGCACAGGAACGGAATGCCAAAGAAACCCCCGGGGCCGGGATGATGGTCCCGGTTCAGGAGGGTTCCCCTGTCGTCGGTGTCGTGGCGCCGGGCGCCTCGAGACCACGGGGAGGCGGCGGTTGAGGCGTTCAGCGGAATCCGGGAAAGGGAATCAAGATCCCGGGCTCTTTCGTGTCCCGGCCGAACCGGCCCGGGGCTTCACACGCTCCTGCCGGAAGTTCCTCCCGCCCGCCTTCCCCGCCGCTTGAAGGATGGAGATAGAATCGCTTGACTTCATGGATGATCGGCGTAAGATAAAGAAGTCATGGACGTCGGGATACTCCTGACTTCACCCCTCGCGACAGGGGACACCTGGAATGAATGAAGCCCGGTCTTTTGCCCCAGACAGGGCTTTTCGTTTTTTCATCAAAAAAGATTCACACGCAATCAGGCCTTCTGCGCGGGCGGCGTGCGCATGACACCGGGGGAGACTCCCAGCGGGCATCTTCGATCACCCACTCGGGCTGCATGGTCGGCAACCTCTTTCAACAAAGGATGGTGAAGAATGAAAATACACGTCATCGAGCATCTGAACAATTTCACCCGGCTCAAGGACGACTTGTGGGAATGCGGTTGGTGGAAACTCAGCGAGGAGAAAGCCCGGAAGCTCGTCGGAGGAAAAATTTATTTTCACAAGAGTCGTGTCGAGCCCTCTTTCTACGGCGGAACGATCCGTGGATACAGAATCCAGAATGCCGGGCAGCATCAGGGGAAGATTGTCTTCGAGTTCGAGTATGACGCCGCCTGCAGAAACGCCCGGACGGATAAATACGGTTGGTCCATGGAGATGAAGATCGTCATGGAACCGGACCAGGCATCGGCGGGGTCGGCAAGGTGAAGACAAAAGACGGGGCCGGAAGTCCCCGCCTTTCCATCTCCTTCGTGAAGGGTGGCTGCGAGAGGTCAGAGCCAGCAGTGCTCGAGGCTCCTCCGGGAGCTCCCGAAGCTCCGGCGCCCCGCTGACGGGCGCGCCCGTTCGGACCTCCCGGTCACCGGCGGTGCGGTCACGTTGTAATCGAATCCCTCGAGCATTCGTCTCTCGATCTGCTCCCCGATCACTTTTTCGATGTTCCATACAAAAGCCCGGTCATGGCGGGTGACAAAGGTGAAGGCGTCGCCGGTCCTCGCCGCGCGGCCCGTGCGGCCGATCCGGTGTATGTAGGCGTCGACGGTGTCCGGCATGTCGTAGTTGATCACATGGGATATCCGCGAAATGTCGAGGCCGCGGGCCGCGATGTCGGTGGCCACGAGAATTCGATGGCGGCCGCTGCGGAATCCCGTGAGCGCTGCCTCGCGCTGTCGCTGCGAGAGGTCGCCCTGGAGGCAGGTCACGGGGAAACCGGCCTTCTTCATCTGTCTCGCCAGACGCGTCGCACGGTCCTTGGTGCGGGTGAAGACGAGCACGGACTCCGTCTCCGTGCGGTCCAGGAGCTTCATCAGCAACGGCGTTTTCAGGTGCGGCTCCACGGGATAGAGGTAGTGGGAAACGGTCGAGACGGGGGCTTCTTCACCCACCCGGACGGTGACGGGGTCACGCAGGATCTCCCGCGAGAGGTCCCGGATGTCGTCGGGCATGGTGGCCGCGAAAAGCAGCGTCTGCCGTTTCGCCGGGATGCGCTTCGCGATCTCCCGGATGTCCGGGAGGAACCCCATGTCGAACATCCGATCCGCCTCGTCGAGGACGAGCACTTCCAGACCGGTGAGATCGATCACCCCCTGGTTCATGAGATCGATCAGGCGTCCGGGACAGGCCACGATGACCTGGGCGCCGCCGCGTAGTTTGCTGATCTGGGGGACTTTGCTGACGCCGCCGTAGACGGCGACACTCTTCACTTTCGTGAACCGTCCGAGCCGGCCCACGGCCTCATTGATCTGATCTGTCAGTTCCCGTGTCGGTGCGATGATCAGAGCCCGGATGCCCTTCGGCGGCCCTTTCATCAGACGCTCCAGAATGGGAAGCACAAAGGCGGCCGTTTTTCCCGTTCCCGTCTGGGCAAGGCCCATGAAGTCCCGGCCCTGAAGAATGGATGGGATCGATTGAGCCTGAACGGGCGTTGGGGTCGTGTAACCCATTGCCTGGATGCCGGATTCGATCCGGGGCTCCAGGTTGAAAGATTTGAAATTCATGTACACTCCTGATCCTTGATTTGAGCGGGCCGGGCGGAAAACCGGTCCGTCTTCCTTCGCGACGGTCTGGTATCCAGCCATAAAAAATCCCCAGCGGCCTTTTTCCAGGCTCTGGGGACAGGGACCAAAACCGTCTGAAAAGTGGTTTCACCATAACCCTTTCCATCACCCCTGTCAAGCGTGAATTTGGAGGGATCCTCCTTCAGCAGGGGACAGGGGCGATGGGACTGCGGTTCAAACGCCCTGACGTCTTTTCTCCAGACGCAGCGTCTTTGTGACGCACGGCGGGATTTCATCGGGATAATGGGTTACGTAGAGGATCTGCGTTTGGGTCGTGGAGCCGATTTCGTTGACGAGTCGGAGGACCCGCCCGCGGTGATCCCTGTCAAGCCCCTCACAGGGTTCGTCGAGGATCAGGATCCGCGGCGATTTGACCATGGCCCGGGCGATCAGCACCATCCTTCTTTCGCCGTAAGAGAGCTGATCGAATACGCGGTGCGAGAGAGGCGACAGACCCAGGCGGTTCATCCAGCGCCGGACCCGGTCGTGATCTGACGGGGTCATCCAACGGTACAGGCCGATGGAATCGTAAAGACCCGAAGCCGCCACCTCGTAGGCGGTGATCCCACGGCGGTACTGGATCTGGAGGCGGGAAGAAACCACCCCGATGTGTTTCCTGATTTCCCAGATCGTTTCGCCCGAGCCCTTGGGCCTTCCAAAGAGGCTGATATCGTTGGCATAAGCCTGCGGGTCATCACCGCTGATCAGGTTCAGGAGGGTCGTCTTGCCCGAACCGTTGGGCCCCACGATCGCCCAGTTTTCCCCCCTTTTCACGACCCAGTCGATCCCGTCGAGAACGGTCGTCTCCCCGTACCGGACGGAGACGTTTTTCATTTCCACGAGGGTTTCGGCGGGGCCGGCATCGGTCACCGCCCTCCACGGCCGTTCGAGGAGGGACGAGGCCCGATGGGGGGGATCCCGGTCGAAGAGATCCTCGGTCAGACCGTCGTTCCATATTTCCCTCCGCCTCCCCTGGTGAACCACCCTGCCGTTTTTCACGCAGAGGACATGGGTGATCCCGGGTAATATCTCCTCCACACGATTCGTCACGAGGACGATCTGGGTGCCTTCTTTCATCAGCCGTTCGAGTACACCGGTCAGATGGACACGGAACGCTTCGTCGACGCCCCCGAAGGGCTCATCGAGGATCAGCAGTCTCGGGGACTTGATCAGGGCGCGGGCGATCAGGACCCTTCGCATTTCACCGGTCGACAGGAAGGCCGTGGCCCGATCGAGGAGATGGCGGATCCCCATGAGGTCGGCGATCTCTTCGACGGGAGGATGGCCGGCCGCCTCGTCCCGGGCGGAAAGGATCGACTGCCGGACCCGCTCATGGGAATCGAGGTTCCCGGCGAAGGAGCGTGACGCATCCAGGCGGTCCTCCCGTGCCATGAACCGCTCATGCAGTTCCAGCGAGACGTAGCCGATCCGGCGCCGGTTCAACCCGTGAAAGACAATTTCCCCGCTGCTGTAGGGCATGTCGTCGACGAGAAGCCTGACGAGCGATGATTTGCCGGACCCGTTCGGCCCGAGGACCGCCCAGTTCTGGCCCGTACGGATCTCCCAGGATGTGTTCGGGAGGATGTGCCGGTCACGGACGCGGACGGTGACTTCCCTGAGCGTCACAAGGCGTTTTGCGACGGCCCCGGGGAGCCCGTGATTCCATGTTGCTTTGGTTCGGGTCTCCCCGCCCTCTTTCGGATGGTCTTTCACGCTGCGGCCTTTTCCCTGACTTGATCGATATTCTCCCTTATCAAAATAGGCCTTCCAGGGGAAGCCCCCGCTTCGACGGCACGGGGGCGGGGGGAGGATACGCTGAAAATAAAAAAAAGGAATCGGTCCATGCATGGTATAATAAGCCGCGTTCCGGAAAGAAAGACATCTTCCCGGATCGGTCCATAGGGTGCGTTCCGGCTGCACCGGAACACCCGTCGGGGAGGTGGTTTTCACCCTGTCGGAAAGGAGGTGAGCGTATGTTGAGAAAAGCGGTGCTTACGAAGCAGCTCTACGTGACCGTGGACAACGAGATCGGAATGCTGAACAAGCTGGCGGATTACATGGCGGATCGCGGGATCAACATCGAGGCGGTCGCGGGCTATGAGGTGCAGGGGACGAACAAGGCCCGGATCATGTTGGTCGTCGAGGATGTCCGCCGGGCGGGTGATGCGCTGAAGGAGAAAGGGTTTCTCACCGTCGAGGTCAGGGAAGAACTCTTGGTCGAACTCGATAACCGGCCCGGCGCCTTGAAGATCGTCACGGGTCTTCTGGCCTCCAGGGGAATCAACATCAAGCAGATTTACGGAACGGCAAGCCCCGGCGACAGCCCCGTCCGGGTGATCCTTTCAACCAGTGACAACCAGAAGGCCCTCGTGGCGCTGAAGAAATCGATCCAGCCTTAGGCGGCGGAGCGGGCAGCCTGCTGGTGTCCGGCCGCCGCCCCTTTGGGTTGCCGGGCCGGATCGTACGGGGGATCGTGGAGCAGGTCGACGCCGTCATCATCGGCCGGGGCGCCTTTCCTTTCCTGAAACGCCCTCCCGGGTGCCCTCCATGGATGATTGAAAACCCCGGAGGATTTCCGGGTCGGTGGGGTGGCGAGAGCGCAAAACATCGACGACCTCAAGGCGCCGCAGATGCTCCTGCGCGCATCCGATCAGAACCGCAGGAAATTCATCGGGACATGACCGGATGCGATTGGATGGACGTCCGGAACAACCGCCCGTCCGACGACCCGAGCCCGGCCGGCTTCCCGACCCGTCTTGAGAGGATCGTCCGGCCGGCCGGTCCGTCGAAGACCCGTCGGCCCGTCCGTCTCCCAAGCGTCCCGTCGCTGACGGTCCTCAACGGACCCTGGGCAGAACGAGGAGGGGGCACGTTGCCTCCCGGACCAGTTTGTCCGTGATACCGCCGAGGACGGTCTTGAGGCCTTTCCGCGCATGCGGCTCGATGACGATGAGGTCGATCCCCCGTTCCCGTCCATAGCGGAGGATCTCCTCGTGGGTCTGGCCGTGTCGCTCCGCAACCTCGATTTCGACCTCTGCCTCCGAGACCACCTTCCGGATCTCTTCGGACATTTTCGCCTGGGAGACCCGCTCGTCTTCTTTTTCTACGGTTTGGATGACCTGTTCGCTGACCGCGTAATCACCGCCGACGGCGGGCACCGACTCGTCGACATGGAGAAGAAAGATCTTCGCCTGGAAAGCGGTGGCGATCTCCACGGCTTCTTTCAACGCCCGGTCGGCGTCCTCGGTGAAGTCCGTCGGCACGAGGATTCTCTTGGGTGCAAACATCTTGATCACCTCCCCATTGCGTTTTGCAGGGTATTGCCGTTTTTTTGAAAAACGCCGAGAAACAACCCGTGACGACCAGGAAACCCGGAATGACCGCAGAGTCGGATCGGAGTGCTGAACGGGGGTTCAACAGGGGGAAACCGCAGTGTGAGAAGGGGAAAGAACCGAGCCTCTGTTCTTCGGTGGAAATGCCGCTTGAAGACGCTTACCCGGTCAGTGCATCTAATCATTGTATAAGGCGCTGACGTTTCTTTGTCAATGGGATGATGGAGCGCTCCGGCCCCGCCTGTCGTGCGGATCGAAAACCTGCAGGAAAAGCGACCCGCCTCGAACCGCCCTGGAATGGTTGTTGCTCCAAGGGGGTTGAGATACGAGACCAAAGGGGGTCAGCCGTAGATGGAAGACCAGTTATTGATCGTATTATCCGTAGGTTGGGCTTTGTGTCTCTGGGTAACCTTGAACAGGACGGCCAGGGAAATCGTCGTGAAATTTCACGCAGGGTGTGTGCGCCGGGCACGCTCGGGGGGTAAGGCCAAATCCACGTCCACCATTTTCGATTCCTGAATCAGCCCGTGATCCCATAAGAGAAACCCTGCCTGAGTCGAAGGGGTTCCTCTGTCGGGACCGCAGGGGAAACGACGGCACCCCGTTCGATACGGCGGTCGGAAGAAGCCGGGCGCTGCTCAGATGAGCTTTTCGTTCTGCAGGGCATCCAGGATGATCTTTGTGAAGACGGGGATTTCCCGGTCCGCCCTGCCGGGGTCGACGGTCTCCGTCGTCGAGAACCACACGAGCCTGCCCGTTCCCGCATCGAAAAGCCTTGTGCTCATCGTGACGACTTGATCGCGCCGGATCAGCGGCGAGTCGTCGTAGATCGGTGTGGCTGTGCTCAGGTAAGTGTCGAAACCCATGGTGTCCCTCATGCTGGGGCCCTCCGTCCGGATGGATTCGACCCTCGTTTCCCTTTTCCTGAGCTCGATGACGAGCACCCCCTGCACCCCGGTTTCACCCACGGCCTTGACGATCTCTCCCCTCGTCACGTTCCTGATATCGGGAATGCAGGAATAGCACGTCACGGAATCGACCCCCCGGCTGTTGAGCTGGCCGGCGAACTCATCCTCCAAACGCTGGCGCGTATCCGGCTGTTTCATGAGAGAGACCACCATGATCTTCCTGAAAGCGGGTCCTTTGAACTGATCGTCCCTCCACGTCTCGAGGGTTTTCGTCGAGGCGCAGGACGTCAGAAGGAAGATCCACGCCAGGATGACGATCCATGAAGAGGGTTTTCGACCGGCCATGAGAACCTCCATGTGAAGTGATGGGTGCAATCTATCACGGAATTTCCGGGGTCGCAATGAGGAAGGTATGTCGCCGCCGGCCGCGCGTCGAGAAGCAGGGCCTGTTGCGAACATTCGACTATTGTTCCCCGGAAGCGAACATGGTATCGTACCCCTGCCACCGGCCCTGTCCCGTTTGAAATCGGGACCGGGCGCCATGGCCCGGTGCCGGTGACCCTTTCAGCGTCACATCACAGGGGGATTCAAGGGATGGAGACTCGTCGGCTCGGCAAGGACGGCCCCGTCGTATCGGCGATGGGTCTCGGCTGCATGGGCATGTCGGAATTTTACGGTCCGCGCGACGATGCCGAATCGATTGCCACGATCCACCGAGCCCTGGAGCTGGGGGTGAACTTCCTCGACACGGCCGATGTCTATGGACCCTTCCGGAACGAGGAGCTCGTCGGCCGGGCGATCCGCGACCGCAGAGACCGGGTGTTTCTCGCCACCAAGTTCGGCATCCTGAGGAGCGACGATCCGCATTACCGGGGCGTCTGCGGCCGACCCGACTACGTGCGGAAGGCCTGCGAGGCGAGCCTGAAACGCCTCGGTGTGGAGGTCATCGATCTCTACTACCAGCACCGCATGGATCCCGATACACCCGTCGAGGAGACCGTCGGGGCCATGGCGGATCTGGTCCGGGAGGGGAGGGTGCGCTACATCGGGCTTTCCGAGGTCGGGCCCATGACCCTTCGCCGCGCCCATGCCGTGCACCCCGTCACGGCCCTGCAGAGCGAATATTCCCTCTGGACGCGGGACCACGAGACGACGGTCCTCCCCGTCTGCCGCGATCTCGGCATCGGCTTCGTCGCGTACAGCCCTCTGGGTCGGGGGTTCCTCACGGGACGGATCGTGAAGAGGGAGGACCTGGCCGATGATGACTTCCGACGCACCAACCCCCGCTTCCAGCCGGATTCCCTGACGAAGAACATCGCCGTCGTCCGGCGGCTGGAAGAGCTGGCCGCGGAAAAGGGTGTCACGACGGCGCAGCTGGCGCTCGCCTGGGTGCTCTCCAGGGGGGAGGACGTCATCCCCATCTTCGGAACCAAGCGACGGGCCTATCTGGAGGAAAATCTGGGGGCCCTTGATGTCAAACTGTCCGCTGAGGATGTGAAACGAATCGAGGAGGCCGCGCCGAAGGGAGCGTTCACCGGAGAACGCTACGCCGAGGCGATGATGAACCTTCTCAAGAAATCCGAATGACCCGCCGGGAGGGATGCCTGATGGGAAACAGCTACATGGGGGCGATCCTCAACGTCGATCTTTCGACCGGTGCGATCGCGGAGGAGACCGTCGCCGATTCGGTCTATGAAAATTATCTCGCCGGGACCGGCCTCGCCGCCCGTCTCCTCTACGACCGGATCCCGGCCGGGGCCGATCCCCTCGGGCCGGACAACATCCTCGGGTTCGTCCCGGGGCTGCTGACGGGAACGGGAAGCCTCTTCACGGGGCGCTGGAGCGTCGTGGGGAAATCCCCGCTCACGGGCACATGGGGGGACGCCAACTGCGGAGGCAACTTCTCCCCGGCCATCAAGCGGAACGGATACGACGGCATTTTCTTCCGGGGGATCAGCGAAAAGCCCGTTTATCTGTACGTGAAGGACGGAAGGGCGGCCCTTCTCGACGCGCGGGACCTCTGGGGAAAGGACACGCACGACGCCGAGGAAGCGCTGACGGGAAGGCACGGCGATGCCGCCCGTGTCGCCGTCATCGGCCCGGCGGGGGAACGGTGCTCCCTCCTGTCGGGCGTCTGCAATGACCGGGGTCGGATCGCGGCGCGTTCGGGCCTCGGCGCCGTCATGGGGTCCAAGAGGTTGAAGGCCGTGGTCCTCGACGGCCGGAAAAAGATCCCCGTCCATGATCGTGAAGCCGTCCTGCGCCTGAACCGGGTCTGCAACCGATGGGTGCAGATGCAGCCGCCGTTTCTCTCCGGATCGGGCATGGCCTACCTGGGGGCACTGATGCGGATTCTCCCCGCCCAGATGGCCCTCGACGGGATGCTCTACAAGATCTTCCTGAAGAAGTGGGGGACGGGCAGCATGAACCAGATGTCCGTCGAGATGGGCGATGCCCCCGTCAAGAACTGGAAGGGAAGCAACGTCGACTGGGGGATGGAACGGTCGGCGACGGTCAACCCGGACCGAGTGCGGGCCCTCGAGAAGAGGAAGTACCACTGTTATGCCTGCCCCCTCGGCTGCGGCGGCATCTGCGTCACGAAGGACGGCGAGGTCCACAAGCCGGAATACGAGTCGGTGCTTGCGCTGGGGGCCCTCTGCATGAACGGCGACCTGGAGAGCATCTTTCGGATGAACGAGCTTCTGAACCGGGCCGGCATGGACACGATCTCCGCGGGCGGCACCATCGCCTTCGCCATGGAGTGCTATGAAAGGGGGATCCTGACAAAAGAGCAGACGGACGGTCTGGATCTCACCTGGGGAAACTCGGAAGCCATGATCGCCCTTGTGGAGAAGATGATCCGGCGGGAGGGCATCGGGAACATCCTGGCCGATGGAAGCAAGCTCGCCGCCGAGAGGATCGGCAAGGGTGCCTCCCGGTACGCGATGCACGTCGGGGGACAGGAACTCCCCATGCACGACGGCCGCAACGACCCCGGGTTCAACGTCCACTATTGCGCCGAGCCCACGCCGGGCCGGCATACCCTGGGCGCCCAGATGTACTACGAGATGTTTCAGCTCTGGAAGAAGGTGAAGGGGCTGCCGAAACCGCCGCTTTTTTATTTCAAGAGCAGGAAGTATGTGGCCGACGAGGAGAAAGCGATCATGGCGGCGGCCTGCAGCAGGTACATGAGTGTGGCCAACGGCGCCGGTTTCTGCCTCTTCGGGCTCTTCCTGGGGTCGACGAGGATCCCCTCCTTCGAGTGGCTGAACGCGGCGACGGGCTGGAACAGGACGCCCGAGGAATACCTTGCGATCGGGGAGCGGATCCTGTCGACCAAGCAGGCCTTCAATGTCAAGCACGGTGTCGACCCCCGATCGCTCCGGGTCCCCGATCGCGCGGCAGGGCGGCCGCCCATGACGGAAGGGGCGAACAAGGGGAGGTCCATGGATATCGAAGAAATGATGAGGAGCTATTGGCGGCAGTTCGGCTGGGACGAGCACACGGGGACACCGCCGGACCCGGGCGGTCCCTGTTGATTTCTCATGGATCAAATGACCCCTTGACAAAAAAAGAAAAACCTGTATGCTTCGCCCATATCTTTCTGGATGAGAGAGACGATGGACAGACGGAAAGTAAGAAATTGCTCCTGGCGGTTCGGCTTTTATTATTACGGCGGACAGGTCTGCCCATCGGCGGGGAGGGCTTTGACGTAAGGTCGGAATCGTAGGAAGCTGAAGCCATGGGTAGATCGGAAGACGCTGCCCATGGCTTTTTTATTTGGAAAGGCCGTGGAGGCGGAAAACTCCCCGGCCTTTTTTTCAAGGGAGGTTACGGAAGCCATGATCATCATCATGAAAAAGAACGCCACGGACAGCCAGATCGACAAGGTCGTCGAATGGATCGAGTCCGTCGGCTACCGTCCCCATCTCTCCCGGGGCGTGGAACGGACCATCATCGGCGCCATCGGGGACGGTCGGGGAAAGGAGCAGCTGCGCTCAATGGCCTTTCTCTCCGGTGTGGAAAAGGTGATGCCGATCCTCAAGCCCTACAAACTCGCGAGCCGCGAGTTCAAGGAGACGGCCACCGTCATCCGCGTCGGCGATCTGGAGATCGGGGGACCCCGATTCATCATCATGGCCGGTCCCTGCGCCGTGGAGAGCGAGGAGCAGCTCATGGAGTGCGCCTATGTGGTGAAAAAGGCGGGGGCCCACATCCTCCGGGGCGGAGCCTTCAAGCCGAGGACCTCGCCCTACAGTTTCCAGGGGATGGAGGAGGAAGGACTGAGGCTCCTGAAAAGAGTCAGGGAGATCACGGGGCTTCCCGTCGTCACCGAGGTGATGAACACGACGGAGGTGGATATGGTTGAAGCCCACGCCGACATCCTGCAGATCGGCGCGCGCAACGTCCAGAACTTCGCCCTCCTGAAAAGGGTCGGACAGGCGCGGAAACCCGTTCTCCTGAAACGGGGGATGATGACGACCCTCGAGGAACTTCTCATGTCGGCCGAGTACATCCTCTCGTCGGGCAACCACCAGGTCATCCTCTGCGAGCGGGGCATCCGGACCTTCGAGACGGCCACCCGGAACACCCTGGATCTGAGCGCCGTGACGGTCCTCAAGGAGATGACCCACCTGCCGGTCATCGTCGATCCGAGCCACGCCGCCGGCTACTGGAAGTACGTGACCCCGCTGGCCCGCGCCGCGGTGGCCGTCGGCGCCGACGGCATCATCGTGGAGGTGCATCCCGAACCCGAGAAGGCCGTCTCCGACGGGATGCAATCGCTCAAACCGGAGAAATTCTACCAGCTCATGGAGGAGGTGACGTTGCTGGAGAATGTCATGAGGAAGGAGATCAGGACGCGCCTATGAACCGGATCAAGGTACATCTCGAGCGAAAGGTTTCCGCCTCTTACGACATCCACATCGGCCGGGACATCCTGGATCGGTTGGCCCTCATCCTGTCGAAGAACAACTGGGGCTCGCGCTACTACATCGTGACGGATTCCGTCGTCTCGCATCTCCACGGCGACCGGGTCATGGGCGTGCTCGACCGGGTGGGGCTTGCCGTCGAAAAGATCGAGTTCCGGGCCGGCGAGGCCTTCAAGAACATCCAGACCTGCATCGACGTGTCGGAGCAGCTGGCGGGTCGGGGCGCCGACAGGACCTCGGCCCTCGTCGCTCTCGGGGGCGGCGTGGTCGGTGACGTGACGGGGCTCGTTGCCTCCCTGTACATGAGGGGTATCCCATACGTGCAGGTCCCCACGACGCTTCTTGCCCAGGTGGACAGCAGCATCGGGGGAAAGACGGGCGTGGACACCCCGTCGGCGAAGAACATGCTGGGGACCTTCCATCAGCCCCGGGCGGTCTTCATCGACATGGATTTCCTCGAAACCCTACCGGAACGGGAGTTCACGAACGGCCTGGCGGAAATCGTCAAGTACGGGATCATCGAAGACCCCGATCTCCTGGAAGACCTGCAATCCGGCGCGGAGACCCTGCGCCGGCGGGACCCGAGATTCCTCGAGACGGTCATTTCGAGATCCTGCCGGATCAAGAAGGCGATTGTGGAGATCGACGAGACCGAACGGGGGCTCCGCCGCATCCTGAATTTCGGCCACACCGTCGGACACGCTCTCGAGGCGGAGTCTTCCTACGCCCTTTCCCACGGGGAGGCCGTGTCATTGGGCATGGCCGCCGCGACGATCCTGTCGGAACGGATGGGATATCTCTCCGCCGAGGACCGGGCGCATGTGCTTTCCGTGATCCGGCGGATCGGCCTTCCGGACCGCATCCCCGCCGCCCTGGACACGGACGGGGTTCTGTCCCGGCTGAAGCGGGACAAGAAAAAGGCCGGGGAGAGCATTCATTTTGTGCTCCTCAAGAAGCCCGGTATGCCGTTCGTGAACGGGGGTGTACCCATCGATCTCGTGAGAGAGACGGTCGAGGCCATGAAGGAATGAAGAAACGGACGCTGGAAAAGATCAGGAAAGACATCCGGGAAAAGGACCGGCAGATCGTCCGGCTCCTCAACGAGCGGGCGTCCCTGTCCCTGGAGGCGGGAAGAATCAAGGATCGCCTGGGTGCTGACGTCTACGATCCTTCTCAGGAACGCAGGGTGCTTCAATGGCTCGCGGAGATGAACGAAGGACCCCTGTCGGGCGAGGCCCTGAGGAACGTCTACCGGGAGATCCTCTCCTCGTCCCGGCGGATCCAGGCGCCACTCTCCGTGGCCTGCCTGGGGCCGGAGTCGTCCTTCACACATCTGGCGGCCCTTTCCCATTTCGGACGGAGCACCCGGATTCTCCCGGTGCCCTCCATCGGCCAGGTGTTCGATGAGATGGAAAAGGGTCGGGTGCCCTTCGGCGTCGTGCCCCTCGAGAATTCCGTCGAGGGGTCGGTGCGACGGACCCTCGATCGACTGATCGACACCCCCCTCAGGATCCAGGCGGAGATCCTTCTGCGGATCTCTCATTGCCTTCTTTCCCGTCAGGCGAGGGCGGATGTCCGGAAGGTGTACTCCCACCCGCAGGCGCTGGCCCAGTGCCGGACCTGGCTGGCGAGGAACCTTCCCCGGGCGGAGCTCGTCGAGACGGAGAGCACGGCGACGGCCGCCGCCCGGGCCCGTGAAGACCGATCCGGGGCCGCCATCGGCAGCCGCATGGCCTCCCGGACCTACGGGCTGAAGGTCCTGGCGGAAGGGATCGAGGATCACCCGACCAACACGACGCGGTTCATCGTTCTCGGCACCGGCCGGAGCGAACCCACGGGAGAGGACAAGACCTCGATCCTCTTCGGGACCCCCCATGTCCCCGGAGCGCTCCACGCTTCGCTCGGCCCCTTCAGCCGTGCGGGGATCAACCTCCTGCGGATCGAGTCTTATCCGATCCGAGGCCGGATGTGGGAGTATCTCTTCTTCGTGGATTTCGCCGGCCACTGCATGGAGAAGAGGGTGAGAGATTGTCTCCGCCGGCTGGAGAAAAAAACGGTGTTTCTCAAGGTGATCGGCTCCTATCCGAAGGGGGACGAGTAGATGATCTGTGTTTCCATTCTGCCCCGGGACAGCCGGGAAGCCCTCAAGGAGATGAGGCGGGCCTTTGCCGTGGCCGACACGGTGGAGCTCCGCATCGACGGGATGAAGGCACCCGACCTGCCCGTGCTCATCGGCGCGAAGAAAGGGAGGCTCATCGTGGCCAACCGCCGGGCGGAAGAGGGCGGCTTCTTCGAGGGCGGTGAGCGGGAACGGGTGGAACAGTTGAAGCAAGCCGTGTCCCTGGGCGCCGACTGTGTGGACGTCGAGGCGGGCACGTCGAAAAGACTGATCAGGGGGCTTTTCAGGGCCGTCGCGGCGAAGGGAGGCTCCACCGAGGTCCTGGTGTCCCGTCACGACCTCCGCGGAACGCCGCCCCCGAGACTTCTTTCGGAATGGCTCGATGCGGGCCGGGCGCTGGGCGCCGACATCGTGAAGATCGTCACCTACGCGAACGCCGTCGAGGACAATCTGCGCATCCTCCAGCTCATTTCGGAGGCCCGGGGGAAGGGGCAGCGGATCACGGCCTTCTGCATGGGTCCGCATGGTCGGATCAGCAGGATCGCGGCGCCGGTGTTCGGATCGGAGCTCACCTACACATGCCTCCGGCGGGACGCCGGGACGGCGCCGGGTCAGCTCACCGTTTTCGAGATGAGGAGGGCGCTCCGGTGCATCGGCGACGAAGGCCGGGAATCATGAGGCGCAGGAAGAGCAGAGAAGACCGAAAGGATTTATTCGCCCTTTTCGGAAATCCCGTTGCGCAGAGCCTCTCGCCTCTGATGCACCATGCCGCCTACGGGGCGATGGGGCTCGAGGCCCGCTACGAGGCCTTTCAGGCGGGGGGTCCCGAGGAAATCGTCCGGCTGATCCGGGAAAGGGACATCCGTGGGGCGAGCGTGACGATCCCTTTCAAGACGGCCGTGATGCCCTTCCTGGATGAGGTGGCGGAGGATGCAAGGATCATCGGCGCCGTCAACACGATCCGGAACCGCGGAGGGAGGCTCGAGGGATTCAACACCGACTGGCTCGGCCTGACCCGAAGCCTCGGGGAGCACCTGAACGTCCGCGGACGAAGATTCGCCGTCATCGGAGCCGGCGGCGCCGCGCGGGCGGCCGTTTTCGGTATTGCCCGGGGTGGCGGCCTGCCCGTGGTGTATTGCCGGAATGCGGAGACGGGAAGGGCCCTGTCCCGGGACCTCGGGTGCCTGTCGCTGCCCCTCTCCCGCCTGCAGACGGCGCAGGCTTACGGCCTGATCAACGCGACTCCCGTCGGCATGGCGGGAGGCGAGGGACAGTCGCCCGTGGACCCCGGGGTCCTGCGATGCTTCGACTGGGTCATGGACATGATCTACAACCCCCTGCAGACGCGACTCCTCAGGGACGCCGAGGCGGCGGGGTGCGGCGTGATCAACGGTCTTTCGATGTTCGTACACCAGGGGGCCGAACAGATCCGGATCTGGACGGGGATCGAACCGCCGGTGGACGTCATGGCCCTCGCCGTCAGAGCGGAACTGGTCCGGCGCGGCGGGGTGCCGGGTGAGGGCGAAACAGGTCAGCCGGAGAAAAGGCATGGCGCATTCTGACGAGATCCGAACGATCGGAAAACTCGATGCCGTCGTCGATGTGCCGGGCTCGAAGAGCTACACCCAGCGGGCCCTCGTGATCTCCGCGCTCGCAGAGGGGAAAACGTTTTTGAGAAACCCCCTCCTCTCCGAGGACACCCGGTACATGATGGGGGCCCTTCGGCTCTTCGGCGCGGAGATCCTCTCGTCGGGGGAGGACATCATCGTGACGGGAACGGCCGGGAGGATCACGCGGCCTACCGGCGGCATTTACCTCGGCAACAACGGAACCGCGCTGCGGTTTCTGGCCGGTGTGGCCTCCCTCGGGGACGGGGACTTCATTCTGACCGGTGACCGTCGTCTCTGCGAACGGCCCATGAAACCGCTGCTCGACGCCCTCCGTGGACTGGGCGCCGGGTCGACCTGCCGGGAAAAGGACGGGTGTGCCCCTGTCGTCATCCATGCGAGAGGGATCCATGGCGGACGGGTGGTTTTTGACGGCGCCGAAAGCAGCCAGTACATCTCGTCCGTCCTGATCGCCGCCCCCTACGCGAGCGGCGACGTGGAGGTCGGGATCAGCGGTGAGCCTGTATCCCGGCCGTACATCGACATGACCGTCGATGTCATGAGCGCCTTCGGTGTTCCCGTCGAGAAGGACGGCGAGAGCAACTTCCGGGTGCGGAGCGGTTGCCGATACAGAGGGAGGCGATTCGCCGTCGAAGCGGATGCATCCAGCGCCGCCTCTTTTTTCCTGGCGGCGGCTCTCTGCGGCGGCAGGGTCCGCGTCAACCACCTGCAGCCGGGGACGCTGCAGGGGGACATCGGGTTCGTCCGCGTCCTGGAGGATCTCGGATGTTCGGTGTCCTCCGGCGATGCCTGGGTGGAGGTCACCGGGGGCGAACTGCGTCCGGGGGAATTCGTCCTGGACATGGGGGACATGCCTGACATGGTGCCGAACCTGGCGATCCTCTCCGCCGTGCGGCCCGGCAGGACCGTCATCCGGAAGGTGAGCCACCTCAGGTTCAAGGAGAGCAACCGGCTGGAAGCGCTGGTCCGGGAGCTGACCAAGGTCGGTGTCCAAGCGTCGGAGACGGCGGACGGCATGGTGATCGTGGGGGGAACACCGCACGGCGCGGAGATCGAGACCTATAACGATCACCGCATCGCCATGGGCTTCGCCGTGCTCGGACTCGCGGTCCGCGGCATTCGCATCCGGGACAGGGCCTGTGTCCGGAAATCCTTTCCGGGGTTCTGGAAGGAGATGGGGAGACTGTACCGTCGGCCATGAACATCGTGTTGATCGGATACCGGGCGTCGGGAAAGACGGAAGTGGGGAAGAGGCTCTCGGAGCTCCTGGGTCTCTCCTTTCATGACACGGACGACCTCATCCGGGGACGAACGGGGAAATCGGTCCGGCAGATCGTCGATGAAGGAGGATGGCCGGCCTTCCGGACGGCTGAGAAAGCGGCCGTCGCCGCGCTTTCGGGTTTGGAAGGGGCGGTCATCGCCCTCGGGGGAGGCGCCGTCACCGAGCCTGAAAACGTGGCGGTCCTGAGAGACAGGGGGCTTTTCGTGTGGCTGCAGGTCGACGAGGCGACGGTCATGGAGAGGATGACGAACGACGTCGACAACGAGCAGACGCGGCCGCCCCTCGGCGGCGGAGGCATGGCCGAGGAGGTGAGGGCGACGCTCGCGGAACGGACGCCCGTCTACCGTGCCCACGCTGATCTCGCCGTCGACACGACGGGGAAGAGCCCCGATGAGGTCGCCGTTGAGATTGCCGGGGCGATCACAGCGCTCGGGACAGGGTTCGGGGCGCGATCCGACGGGAAAGACGAGCGCAGGGATTGAGAGGAGATCGGGTATGTCGGGAAACACGTTCGGCAGGCTGTTTCGGGTGACCACCTGGGGGGAGTCTCACGGTGCAGCCGTCGGTGCCGTCATTGACGGTTGTCCGCCGCGGCTGGAACTCTCACCGGAGGACATCCAGCGGGAACTCGACCGGCGCAGACCCGGGCTTCCATCGACCTCACCGCGTGACGAAGAGGACCGGGTGGAGATCCTCTCGGGTGTCTTCGAGGGGAGGACGACGGGAACGCCGATTTCGCTTCTGGTCCGGAACCGGGACGTGGACAGCGCATCCTACGACGAACTCCGCGAGGTGTACAGGCCGGGTCACGGCGACTTCACGTATGAAAAGAAATACGGGATCCGCGATCACCGCGGCGGCGGTCGGGCCTCGGGACGGGAGACGGCGGCCCGTGTGGCGGCGGGCGCCGTCGCCCGGAAGGTCATCGCCCTTGAAGGGATCGAGGTCAAAGGCTTCACCGCGGCCGTCGGGGATGTCACGATCCGGGAATGTTCCATCGGGGAGCTCGAGAACAATCGCCTCCGGTGCCCCGACGCCGATGCGGCGCGGGCGATGGAGGCACGGATCGATCAGGCTCGAAAAGAGGGCGACTCCCTCGGCGGGATCGTGGAGATCCGCGTCAGGGGCTGCCCGGCCGGTCTCGGAGAGCCCGTCTTCGACAAGATCGATGCGGAGCTTGCCCGGGCCCTGATGAGCATCGGCACCGTCAAAGGGGTGGAGATCGGTGCGGGTTTCCGGGCGGCAGGGATGAAGGGGTCGGAATGCAACGACCCCATCGGGCCGGAAGGATTCAGGAGCAATCATGCGGGAGGCATCCTCGCGGGCATTACGACCGGCGAGGAGATCGTCCTGCGAGCCGCCTGCAAACCCATTCCGTCCATCGGCAGGGAGCAGGAGACGATCGATGTCCGGGGGAAACCCAGGAGGATCTCCGTGGGCGGGAGGCACGATATCTGCGTCATCCCGCGCATCATCCCGGTCTGCGAGGCCATGGTTTGCCTCGTGCTTGCCGATCAACTGCTCCGCCGGCGGGCCCTTTCGGGGGGTCGGACCCGCGAAAGAAACGGGATCTGAACGAGCGGGAGACGAAGGAGATTCGGGAGATGAATCCATTTTCTGTCGGCGTCATCGGCGGAACCGGCGGCATGGGGCGCTGGTTCGCCGACTTTTTCAGACAGGGGGGGCATACCGTTCACGTCACAGGAAGAACAACGGGCATGGATATCCCGGACCTCGCCATGGCCTGTCAGGTCATCATCGTGAGCGTCCCCATCGGGGTTACAACCGGGGTCATCCGCAGGGTCGGGCCCTTCATGAGGGAGGATGCCCTGCTCATGGATCTGACGTCTCTCAAGGCGGAGCCCGTGAGGGTCATGCTGTCCTCCTCTGCCTGCGAGGTCATCGGTCTCCACCCGCTCTTCGGCCCCGCCGTGACCAGCCTCGCCGGACAGAACGTCGTCTTATGTCCCGGCCGCGGGGAGCGCTGGTGCGCCCGGATCAGGAAATTGCTCGAGGGGGCCGGAGCGCGTGTCGTGGTGACGACACCGGAGCACCACGATGAAATCATGTCGATCGTCCAGGGCCTGAATCATCTGAACACCCTCGTTCTCGGACTCGTCCTCAGGGAAACGGGCATGAAGGAAGAGGACCTGGAGAGATTCACGACCCCCATCTTCCGGACCAAGATGGAGATCATGAAGAGGGTCTTTGCCCGGCCGGATCTGTACGCCGAGATCCTGACCCTGAACCCTCACATGGGCCGGATCTGCGACCTTTACGAAAAAAACCTCGCACAGCTGTGCAGGGTCGTCCGGAGAGGAGATCCGGAGCGTTTCAGGGCCTGCATCGAAAAAGGCATCCGATCGGGAAAACCGGTTGACAGGTGAAGGAATGCCTGTTATAAGGGACGCACGCTTGGAGATGAACCGATGACAAAACCGATCGTTTCAAGAACCGGCTGGTGGTGGCAGCGCTTCAGAGGAGGGGTCTGCCCGACCGGCGTTTGATGGTATAATTCGTCGAGACCGAGTCGTGGGGGACCCCGGAGGTGCTCCACGGCTTTTTTTGGATCTGTTGACAGAGGGCCGCGCTCATGGAGCACGGCCCTTTTTTTATCGACCTTTGGAAGGAACGACCATGTACCGTCCATCCCTGGATGAATTCAAAGCGCTCTCGGAGAGGGGAAACCTGATCCCCGTTTTCCGCGAGATCCTGGCCGACGAGGAAACGCCCGTCACCGCCCTGATGAAGCTCCGCTCCAGCGCGAACGTTTTTCTCCTCGAGAGCGTCGAGGGCGGGGAGAAGTGGGGAAGGTACACCTTCCTCGGTGCCGACCCGAGGTCCATATTCACGGTGATGTCCGATGAAGTGGAGATCCGGGAAAACGCAGGCACGCGGAGACGGAAGCACGGCGGAAACCCCCTGGGCCATCTCAGGGAGCTTCTTTCCGGGTTCAAACCCGTTTCGGTGGCGGGGCTTCCGCGGTTTTACGGCGGTGCCGTCGGCTACCTCTCCTACGGGATGGCCCGCCATTTCGAGAAGAGGATCCGAAAGACGTCGGCCGCCGGGGAAGACGTCCCGGACGCGGTCTTCCTCGTCAGCGACACGCTCATCGTCTTCGACAATGTTCGGCATACGATCAAGGTGGTCTCCTGCGCCCGCATCGGGGAAGAGGCGGGGGATACGGAGGGCGTCTACGCCGAGGCGGTCCGCAAGATCGAAGGCGTCATCGCGATCCTGCGCCGGCCCCTGCTCAAGGACACCGTCGCGGTCACGCCGGGCGCCGCGCCGGAGATCGCGTTCAAGCCGAACATGGCGCCCGCGGAATTCCAGGAGATCGTCCGGCGGGCCCGGGACTACATCGGTCAGGGGGACATCATCCAGGTGGTCCTCTCCCAGCGGTTCGAGACGGAACACACCATCGATCCGATCGACCTCTATCGGGCACTGCGCTTCATCAACCCGTCACCCTATCTCTTCTTTCTCCGGCTGGATGATCTCTGCCTCATCGGTTCCTCGCCGGAGGTCCTGGTCCGGGTCGAGGACGGCGTCGCGGAGCTGAGGCCCATCGCCGGGACGAGAAAGAGGGGAAAGACGGAGCAGGAGGACCGGATGATGGCCGACGGGCTCCTGAGTGACCCGAAGGAAAGGGCGGAGCACGTGATGCTCGTCGACCTCGGGAGAAATGACCTGGGGAGGATCGCGCGCATCGGGAGCGTTCAGGTGAACGCCTTCATGACCGTCGAGCGCTATTCCCACGTCATGCACCTGGTCTCGAACATCCAGGCTCAGCTCGCCGAGGGGATGGACGGCTTCGACGTCCTCCGGGCCGCCTTCCCGGCGGGGACGCTCACGGGTGCCCCGAAGATCCGGGCCATGGAAATCATCGAGGAGCTCGAACCTTCGGACCGGGGGCCTTACGGCGGGGCCGTCGGCTATTTCAGTTTCTCCGGGAACATGGATTTCTGCATCACCATCCGGACGATGGTCCTCCGGGAAGGGAAAATCTACATCCAGGCGGGCGCCGGGATCGTCGCCGACTCCGACCCGGCCCGCGAATACGAGGAGACGATGAGCAAGGCGGCCGCGATGATGAAAGCGGTGCAACTGGCGGCGTCGGGCTTCGAAATCATGGAAGAAGAGTAAGGGGGAGAGCCATGATCCTGATGATCGACAACTATGATTCCTTCACCTACAACCTCGTCCAGTACCTGGGCCAGCTCGGCCGGGCGGTGGCGGTCCGCCGGAATGACGAGATCTCCCTCGGCGAGATCGAGGCCCTGCGGCCGGAGGCGATTTTCCTCTCGCCGGGACCCTGCACCCCGAAGGAGGCCGGCGTCACGGTGGACGTCATCCGGCATTTCCACCGGCGGGTGCCGATCCTGGGGGTCTGCCTGGGCCACCAGGCCATCGGTTACGCCTTCGGCGCCGAGGTGGTCCGCGCCGGAAGGCTCATGCACGGGAAGACCTCGCCGGTCTACAACGACGGTCGAACGATCTTCCGGGGACTCCCGAACCCCATGACGGCGGGCCGGTATCACTCCCTCCTCGTCGACAGAGACACTCTCCCCCCCTTTCTGGAGGTGAGCGCACAGACCGAGGAGGGGGAGATCATGGCGATCCGCCACCGGTTCTATCCCGTCGAAGGCGTCCAGTTCCACCCCGAATCGGTCCTGACACCGAACGGGAAGAGGATTCTGAGAAACTTCCTGGACTCAGCGTCCGGGGCAGAGAAAGGAGCATGAAACCATGATCAGGGAAGCGTTGTCGAAGGTCGTACAGGGAAAGGACCTTCAGGAATCGGAAATGATGGAAACCATGACGGAGATCATGGAAGGTCAGGCCACACCGGCGCAGATCGGGGCCTTCATCACGGCCCTGCGGATGAAAGGGGAAACCGTCGAGGAGGTAACGGGTGCGGCGCGGATCATGCGCCGGAAAGCCACCCGGATCGACGCCCGTTCGTCCGTCGTTGTCGACACCTGCGGGACCGGCGGCGACGGCCGGAACACCTTCAACATCTCGACGACATCGGCCTTCGTGGTGGCCGCGGCGGGGCTCACCGTCGCCAAGCACGGAAACCGGGCCGTCTCCAGCGGATGCGGAAGCGCCGATGTGCTCGAGGCCATCGGCGTCAACATCGAGGCGCCGCCCGATATCATCGAGGAATGCCTGCAGCAGATCGGGATCGGTTTCCTCTTCGCACCGAAACTGCACGGGGCCATGAAGTTTGCCATCGGTCCCCGGCGGGAGATCGGGTTGAGGACGGTCTTCAACATGCTGGGGCCTCTGACGAACCCGGCTGCGGCCACGGCGCAGCTCATCGGTGTCTACGACCCGAGGCTCACGGAGATGTTCGCCGGGGTGCTGAAGAATCTCGGGACGAAGCGCGCCTTCGTCGTTCACGGTCTGGATGGTCTCGACGAGGCGACCATCACCGGTGAAACGCGGGTGTCGGAGCTCCGGGACGGCATCATCACGAGTTACAATATCAACCCCGTCGACTATTTCGGTCGGACCTTCGGGGCCGGGGAGCTGACCGGTGGAGACGCCGCCGCGAACGCCGAGATCACCAAAGGGATTCTCGCCGGCGGAAACGGCGCCAGGCGGAAGGTCGTCGTCCTGAACGCGGCGCTGGCCATCGTGGCGGGCGGCAGGGCCGATACCATCCAAGAGGGCATCCGCATCGCCGAGGACTGCATCGACAGCGGCGCCGCCATGCGAAAGCTCGAGTCTCTGATCGAGCTCACGCGGGGCTGAGGGTTCCCATGATCCTGGAGAAGATCGTTCAGCACAAGATCGAGGAGGTGAGACGCCGGAAGGCCGCCCTGCCCGCGGCGGAGCTGGCGAGGAGGATCCGGGGCATGAGGTCCTTCCGTGATTTCGCCGGGGCGATCCGGTCCGGGGAATGCGCCCTCATCGCCGAGGTCAAGAAGGCCTCACCCTCCCGGGGGCGGCTCCGTGAGGACTTCGACCCGTCGGCCATCGCACGCGCTTACGAGGACGGCGGAGCCGCCGCCCTGTCGGTGGTCACGGACGGCCGGTTTTTCGAAGGGGATCCGTCCTTCCTCTCGGACATCCGGAGGGAGACAGGTCTGCCGCTTTTGAGAAAGGACTTTGTCATCGACCCTTACCAGATCGGGGAGACGGTCCTGCTCGGGGGAGACGCCGTTCTTCTCATCGCGAGGATCCTCGAGCCCCGGCAGTTGCGGGATTTCATCGACCGGGCGGGGGAGGCGGGGCTTGCGGCCCTTGTGGAGATCCATGACGAGGAGGATCTGGAAAAGGCACTCGTGGCCGAAGCCCGGATCATCGGGATCAACAACCGGGACCTGGCGACCTTTGCGGTCGATCTCGCCACCAGCCTTCGGCTGGCGAGCCTCGTGCCGGGGGGGATCACGGTGGTGAGCGAAAGCGGGATCCGTTCGCGGGAAGACGTCGAACGCCTGATGCAGGCGGGCATCCGGGCCTTCCTGGTGGGGGAGGCCCTGGTGGCGCAGGAAGACGTCGCCGGCAAGGTCAGGGAACTGAGGGGAAGGGGGTGACGATCGGCGTGGAGGTCAAAATCTGCGGGATCACCAACCTGGAGGACGCGAGGATCGCGGTGCTCGCCGGCGCTGACGCCCTGGGGTTTGTCTTTCACCCGGATAGCCCGAGGTACGTGACACCCGATCGCGTGAGGACGATCACGGGGCTGCTCCCGGTCGGTGTATGCAGAGTCGGGGTTTTCGTCGATGGCGATCCGGGCGAGGTGAGGAGGATCTTGCGTTTCTGCAGGCTCGACCTCGCGCAACTCCACGGGAATGAATCGCCGGATTACTGCGGCCGTTTTCCCCCTTCCGTTCTCCTCAAGGCCGTGACCCTCCGCTCCGACGAGGATCTCGCCTCCCTGAAGGAATATCCCGTCCGGGCCATCGTCGCCGATGCCCGCGACGGGGGGCTTGCGGGCGGCACGGGAAGGACCTGTGACTGGGGCCTCGCCCGGCGGGCGGGGGAGCGATACCCGCTCATCCTTGCCGGGGGGCTCAACGGCGGGAACATCCGAAAGGCCGTCGAAATCGTGAGACCCCGGGGCGTCGACACCGCAAGCGGCGTCGAAGCGAGGCCGGGGAAGAAAGACCCCGGCAAGATCAGGGACTTCGTTTCGGCGGTGAGGGGTTTCGGGCCGGCGGATCCGCCAGAAAGGGCGGCCAGGATCTTTCAAAAGGAATCAGGGAGAGAAAGGAGATGGGAGGTCAGATGAAGCGAAACACGTTGCCGGACAGGCGGGGGCACTTCGGTGTCTTCGGAGGCCGCTATGTGGCTGAAACGGTCATGCCGGCCTTGATCGAACTGGAGGCGGCTTACCGGGAATGCCGTGCCGATCGGGGTTTCCGGAGGGAGCTCAACCGATACCTGAGGGAGTACGCCGGAAGGGAAAGCCCTCTCTATTTCGCCGGCAATCTGACGGAAAGGCTCGGGGGTGCGCGAATCTATCTCAAGAGGGAGGATCTCAACCACACCGGCTCCCACAAGATCAACAACACCCTCGGACAGGCCCTTCTCGCCCGGCGGATGGGAAAGAAGAAGGTCATTGCCGAGACGGGTGCCGGCCAGCACGGTGTGGCCACGGCGACGGCGGCGGCCCTTTTCGGCATGGGATGCCGGGTTTTCATGGGGGAGGAGGACATCCGCCGCCAGGCTCCGAATGTCTTCCGCATGAAGATCCTGGGCGCAGAGGTCGTCCCCGTGACGGCGGGCACGGCGACCCTCAAGGACGCCATGAGCGAGGCCATGCGTCACTGGGTGACGAATGTCCGGGACACCTTCTACATCATCGGTTCCACGGCGGGACCGCACCCTTATCCGATGATGGTGCGCGACTTCCAGTGCGTCATCGGGCGGGAAACGAGGCGCCAGATCCTCAAACTCGAAGGCCGCCTCCCCGATTACCTGATTGCCTGCGTCGGCGGCGGGAGCAATGCCATGGGGCTCTTCCACCCTTTCCGGGATGACCGCGATGTCCGGATGATCGGCGTCGAGGCCGCCGGGCGGGGGATCGAGACGGGGATGCACGCGGCGACTCTCTCGGCCGGTCGCATCGGTGTCCTCCATGGGAACAAGACCTACCTCCTTCAGGACGGCGACGGTCAGGTCCACGACGCCTACTCGGTCGCCGCCGGTCTCGATTATCCCGGCGTGGGGCCGGAGCACAGCTATTTCAAGGAGACGGGCAGGGCGACCTATGTCTCCGTCGAAGACCGGGAAGCCGTCGAGGCCTTCCTCCTGCTTTCCACCTGCGAGGGCATCATCCCGGCCATGGAGAGCGCCCATGCCGTCGCCTACGCCGTGAAGCTCGCGCCGGCTCTCCGGCGGGAGGAGATCATCGTCATCAACCTCTCCGGGCGCGGGGACAAGGATACGGGGATCATTTCACAACGGCTGGGAGGTGCAGAGCGTGAAGCGCATTGAGAGGCGGTTTTCCGATTTGAAGAAAAAACGGCAGAAGGCCCTTGTGGCGTACCTGACGGCGGGTTACCCCGATCTCGGTGCAACCCGGGAAATCGTCCCGGCGCTTGACAGGGCCGGCGTCGATGTTCTGGAGCTCGGGATTCCTTTTTCCGATCCGACGGCCGACGGTCCGGTCATCCAGGCGGCGTCCCGGGCGGCTCTCATCAACGGCGTGAACGTCCCGAAGATTCTCGACCTCGTCGCCGATCTCCGGAGATCGACGCAGATGCCGGTCGTCCTGTTCAGTTACTACAACCCCATCTTCGTTTACGGGACCGAGCGGTTCGCCCGGCAGGCCGCGTCGGCCGGTGCCGACGGGGTGCTCGTCGTCGATCTCCCGGCGGAAGAGGCGGGGGAGTTGAAGGAGAGCACCGATGAGGCGGGCCTGGACTTCATCACCCTCATCGCGCCCACGACGGGGAGCGAACGGACGAAAGCAATGGTCAAGGGCGCCTCCGGCTTCATTTACTACATATCGCTCACCGGCGTGACCGGTACCGGTGCGCCCGTCATCGATGAGGTCCGGGACCGCGTGGCCCTCATCAAGCAGTCATCGGATCTGCCCGTCGTCGCGGGCTTCGGGATCACGAACCCCGCCCAGGCGGGTGAAATCGCCCCGGCGGCGGACGGCATCGTCGTGGGGAGCGCCTTTGTCCGTCTTGTCGGGCAGCAGGCGGGGAAACCCGATCTGGGTCGGGCCGTCGAGACCTTCGCCCGCAGCCTGAAAGACGCCCTGGGGTGACCTCGGGTGGGTGGAGGGCTTTATTTGTTTGACTCGGGCTTTTGCGCGGTCTATATAAAACCGGCCGCAGACCGAAGCGGAGGAAGGGGCCTGCCTTCTTTTGGTTGAGCCGTGCAGGAAACCCGGAAAGGAGCAGACGTGAGGAAAAGACGATTCGTGGATCTCAGCATTGCCATCGAGGCCGGGCTCCCGAGCGATCCCCCGATGATGATCCCGCAGATCGACCGCGTGGACCACGCCCAGGGGGCCGAGCAGATGAAGGACTTCTTTCCGGGAGTGAAAAAGGAGGAACTCCCCGGCGGGCTCGGCTGGGCGCTCGAGTTCATCACCCTCACCACCCACAGCGGGACCCATCTGGACGCGCCCTACCACTACCACCCGACGATGGACCGCGGGGTGCCCGCCCTCACCATCGACGAGATCCCCCTCGAGTGGTGCTTCAGCGACGGTGTGGTGCTCGATTTCCGTCACAGGAAGGACGGCGATCGGATCACCGTGAAGGATCTCGAAGAAGCCCTCGGGAAGATCCGCTATGCCATCAAGCCCCTGGACATCGTCCTGATCCAGACCGGTGCCGACGAGGCCTGGGGGACGCCCGAGTACCTGGTCAAGGGGGCGGGTATGGACCGGGAGAGCACGCTCTGGCTCCTCGAGAAGGGCGTGAAGGTCGTGGGGACCGATGCCTGGAGCTGGGACCGGCCCCTGCCGTTCATCGCCGAGGAATTCAAGCGGACGAAAGACCCGCGGGTCATCTGGGAGGCCCATTTCGCCGGTATCGAGATCGGGTATTGCCACATGGAGAAGATGGCCAACCTCTCGGCGATCGGGCGATCCCATGGGTTCACCGTCTGTTGTTTCCCCGTCAAGATCAAGGGGGCGAGCGCCGGGTGGTGCCGTCCCGTGGCCATCATCGAATCGCCGTAGTCCCCGAGCCGGCGTCCCCGCCGCCCGGCCGTGACTTTTCGAAACAGGAGGCCCTTCATGCTCGTCCAGTTCAGTGTCGTGCCCGTCGGCACCGGTGAAAGCATCAGCGAACACGTCGCGGAGGTCATCCGGATGGTCGATGAAAGCGGCCTGCCCTACAGGGCAAACCCCATGGGGACCGTCGTCGAGGGGGAGTGGGACGAGGTGATGAACCTCATCGGGAGGTGTCACCGCAGGGTGCTTGAGCGTTCACCGCGGGTGCTCACATCCATCTCGATCGATGACCGGCCGGGAAAGCCGGATCGCATCACGGGGAAGATTGAATCGGTGGAAAAAAGGCTCGGACGGCCGGTGAAGAAGTAGGCCGCTCAGGAAAGGATCCGCTCCGCGACGGCGAGGAGCTCCTCGTATTCTCTGGCGACCTTTTCGGAGAGGTCCCGGCTCGGGAGCCTGCTCCTGGAAATGGCTTCGGCGATCTCCTCGTCGCTCATCCCCTCGAAGTCGATGGCCGCGAAGTTGATGCCGAGCGGCGCGATTCCCACACCCTCCTGGAACTGTGCGAGGACCGGGAAGATCACCTTCCAGTCCCTCATCCTCGGATCCCTCCTGTTGGTCTGCATCCAGACGATGCAGGCGTTCCGTATGAACCCCTTGTCATGGGGGAGAAGGGCGGCGTCATAGATCATGCCCGGCAGGACATTGTCGACGGCGAAGTTCATGAAACGTGCGGCAACGGCATGAGATTCCTTGATGACAACCTCCACCATGCCCTGGATGACATGTCTGCGTCCGGCGGTTTCGCTCATGGATTCCCTCGGTTTATTCAAGGCTTGGCTGAATCAGGACTCTGTCGCCTTCCCTTTCCGGCAGGATCGCCGACCGGGTCACTTCTTCCCCCTTGGGGGGTCGGAAGCCATATATTGCAGTTTTCCTGCCAGTTGCTCGGATGACCGGGTGGTCAGGGACGGGCTTTCCTCGATGGATTCACGGCGGTTTCCCCGCCGACGGGGATCTCTTGATTTCTTCCGGCCTCCTGCCCCGTTTGCGCCCCCCCGTCCCGCCGTCGTGGTTTTTTGACGGCCGGGTCTTCTCCGTGCTATATATCGTGCATGGCATTGTCGGAGTTCACCACAAAGCTCGTTCAGACCAAGCTTTCCTGGTTCTGCCGGGAGAAGGTCCCCCTGCATTACAGGAGCAGGATCCGGCTCGGTTACAGGATCGAGGGGGACACCGTCACGATCTTCGAGCAGCGGGCGACCTTCTCCGACCCGGATCGATGGGTCGATCTCGATGTGGCCCAATTCCGCTGGGATGACAGGAGAAAGACGTGGTCGCTCTTCTATCGGGACCGGGAGGCGGCCTGGCGGCACTATTACCTCGAGCCCAGGAGCGATTTCGAGGCCCTTTTGAGGGAGGTGGACGACGATCCCGTGGAGGTTTTCTGGGGCTTTTGAAAGGGGATCCGGCTGTTTCGTTTTTAAAGATCATCCCCGGCCCTTGTGCCGGGGATGATCTTCAGGGAGAGGTCACTCACCCCTGGGTCGGAGGTCGGAGTCGGTGCGGGGGGTAGTGTAAAGGGCGCCGTCATACCCCGGGGAACCCTCCCTGTGTCTGTCTTTCCTCATCCGGACTCCAAAGCCGATCGTCAACGCCAGGAGCAGGATCACGCCCGACGTCCCCGGGTATTTCACGCCGTAGACGACGGGAGTGAGGAACCAGCGTGTGATCGACCGCAGATGCTCGTGATCCCGGATCCGATCGGCTATGGGGGGCGACACCCGGTAGTATAACCTCACAAAGGCCGTCCCGGGCGCGCTGGCCAGAAGGACGTCATCCCTGAATCGCCTCAGGATCGTGACCTCGGGGGCCATGTAACTGCCGTAGGCCGCCGTGGCGATGAAGCAGCCTCCACCTCCGCCCGAGCCTCCGACGGACGAGGAGGAGCCGGGGCCGGGGGCGGCGGCGGGGACGGCATAGACGATCTCGTCGGAGAAACCGCTTTCGTTCCCCTCGGTGTCATAGGCCGTCGCCGCGAAGTAGTAGGTGACGCCGGGCGCGAGACTGGAGATCACGCAGCGGGTATTGTTGCCGACGTCGACCGAAGCGGTGTACTGCCCGCTCGATGTCCCGTAGTAGACCCTGTAGCCCGACAGGTCGGGCTCCGCGTTGGCATCCCATTCGATGCTGATCTGAGCGGCGAGTGCCGTGGAATGGAATGGTGGCAGAGGGAGGAGGACCGAGGCGACCAGGAAAGCAAAACCGATCGCGGAGAGAAGAGGGGCGGTCCCCCGGGCGGGCGTCAACCGCCGATGCGCCGTCAACATGACAACAGCACCTCCGTTACGCTGAATCGACTGGGCCGACGAAATTCAGCACCGGAAAGTGCCGCTTTCGCCTGGCAACCCGGCTGCCCTGTCCGGAACATCGGATGTAGGCCCGTGGCTTTGCGTCCCACCCTTTCGGCGTGGTTTGCCTTTTTCAGACGTTTTGACTCTGTCTGTTCTATCGGCACAAGACGGGAAAAGTTTAGAGGGCTGATGGGACAGGGGGGACAGGGTAAGGCGGTTTCACGCGGGAATCCCGACTGCCCCCCGGGTGGACCTTCCGCAGGGCCGTGGAAAGGGGTCATTGACAGGGACCGGTGGAAAAGGTAACTTCAAATCATCGAAATCATTGAATCCGCGGCGCCCGGACGGCGTCCCGGCAGGTGCAGGAAGGCCCATGGACAGGGAAGACATCCCATTGAGAGGAAAAATAGCAGGGCTCGAGGCGGAGCTCCTCGAGAAAGAGCGGGAGACGGAAGCCCTTCGTCGCAGCGAGCAGCGGTACCGGAGCATCATCGAGCATCAGGTGGCGTTGATCTGCCGTTACCTGAGCGACGGGACGCTGACCTTTGTGAACGAGGCCTACTGCCGTTTTTTCGGAATGAAGCGGGAGGAGCTTGTCGGTTTCAACTTCAAGAAACTCATCCCCCCGGAGGATCGGGGGCAGATCGATGCCATGATCGAAAGGCTCAGCGGGGAGACACCCTACCTCGTCCACGAGCACCGGGTCTTCAAGCCCGATGGTAAGATCGGCTGGCAGCTCTGGACCAACCAGGCCGTCTTCGATGAAGGAGGCCGGATCGTGGAGTACCAGGGGGTCGGCCACGACATCACCTCGAGGAAAGAGGCGGAAGAGATCCTTCAGCAATCCGTCGATCGATATGAAAGAAAGGTGGAGGAGAGCGCCGCGGAACTCCTCGCCAGGACCCGCCAGATGAGAGCGGAGATCGAAGAACGGAAACGCATCGAGGAGATGCTCAAGGCGTCGGAGCAGAAATACCGGAGCGTCGTCGACAACATCGGAATCGGCATCGCCCTGATCAGCCCGGGGATGGAAATCCTTACGCTCAACAACCAGATGAGGAAGTGGTTTCCCCGGATCGACCCGGGAAAGAAACCCGTCTGCTACCGCTCTTTCAACGATCCTCCCCGGGAGGAGATCTGCCCGTTCTGCCCCACCTTCCAGACGCTCCAGGACGGCGAGGTTCACGAATCGGTGACGGAGACCCCTGCGATGGATGAGATCCGAAATTACCGGATCATCTCCTCGCCGATCAAGGACACCGCCGGCAACGTCGTGGCGGCCATCGAGATGGTCGACGACATCACGGACCGCATCGCGGCGGAACGGGCGCTGAAGGAATCGGAGGCACGGTACAGGACGATCTTCGAGACCACTGCGGCGGCGACCATGATCGTCGATGAAGACATGACGGTCTTCATGGTGAACAACGAGTTTGAAGTGCAGAGCGGCTACCGGAAAGCCGAGGTGGAAGGAAAGATGAAATGGACGGAGTTCATCGCCGACGGCGATGACATGCTCGAACGGATGAAGGAATATCACCGTCTCCGCCGTGTGGACGAGGCCGCCGCCCCGCGGAATTACGAGTTTCGCTTCAGGGACAGGGCGGGACGGGTCCGGGACGTCTTCATGACGATTGCCATGATCCCTGGGACGAAGATGAGCGTGGCCTCCCTTCTGGACATCACGGAACGGAAAAAAGCGGAGAAGGAACTGCGGGAGAGGGAAAAGGAGCTGGAAGTCAAGTCACGGAATCTCGAAGAGTTGAACACGGCACTCAAGGTGCTGCTGAAGCACCGCGATGACGACAAAGAGGAGCTGGAGGAGAGGATTCTCTCCAACGTCAAGGAGCTCGTTCTGCCCTACCTCGAGAAGCTCAAGAAGTCCCCCCTCAGGGACGAACAGCTTGCCTTCACCCACATCATCGAGTCCAACCTGAACGATATTCTTTCCCCGTTTCTGCGCAAGATGACCTCGAAGTACCTGAACTTCACCCCCCGGGAGATCCAGATTGCGGCCCTGGTCCGCGAGGGGCGGACGACGAAGGAAATATCGAAGGTTCTGAACATTTCCAGCCGTGCCGTGGAATTTCACCGCGACAACATCAGGATCAAGCTCGGTCTGAAAAACAAGAAAGCCAACCTCAGGTCATTTCTTCTGAACCTGACGTAATATCAGTTTTAACCTGATATCTTTCCAGTAATGATCTGGGATTGCCAATCCGTCTGCCTTTCTGTCATACTTCATCCAAAAAGAGGCGGAGAATTGGATCGGGATTCGTCATTTTTCTCCGCGAGTTCACCAGGGATGATCATGCCCGGAATCGAGATCAGCAAGCAGGTTATCGAGGAAAGACCCGGTCGATCCGGGGCCGCCCGGCGGGAGGAAATCGCCATCCTTCGCGCCAACAGGCGCTATTTCAAAGGCGGGTCCGGCGCCCCGGCGAAGAAGGATGACTGTGAAACGGCCATCCTGGGGGCCATCAACCGGTATTTCAGGGTCGATGTCGTGGAATAGATCAACGTTTCGGGCGAAGTCGAAGGCAGCAGGTTCCGGCTCAACGCGGGGTCGAGATGAAAGACGAGAAAGAAACCTTCAGCGAGTCCATCAGTGAAATCGAGGGCAAGCGGAGCGGTTTGAAACCTCCGGAGCTCGAAGACCCGGATGGGGACGGCGGCACCGATGATGAGGAGAGAATTCCGCTGAGCCCGACGGCTCTCTTCTTTCTTTCGCGCTGAGACAAATGGATTCCCTTCGTCAGACGACGAGGGCGCCCGTGCGAGTCATCGATCTGCGCGGCCGGAGGGCTTTTCCCGACCGGGATTCATTGTTCGGTAAGGGGGGATGAAAGCATGAAGTTCCAGGAGATCCAGAAGATGGCAAAGACCCTCGGGATCAACTCCTTCGGCATGAGGAAAACCGATCTCATCCGGTCTATACAGCGCAAGGAGGGCAATCCCGAATGTTACGGCACGGAACGAGTCGAATATTGCCGGGAACTCTCCTGTCTGTGGAGGGAGGACTGCATCGCCCTTCAAACGCAGGGAGCGGCCCTGGGTGCGGTTGCCAATTGACGGGGCTTGTTGTGTCTCCGTCCCGCAGGACGGGCAGGGGGGTATCCGCGCCTGCCGGCGGGTTCTGCGGTCGGTAAAGCGCTCCAGAGGGCGCCCCGATCCGGGCCCTCCTGAATCCGGTCCCAGGGTCGCCGGGCGCCGGACCGGCCCATCCCGTCATCCGTCCGACAGGGTCCTTCGAGAGGGAGCCCCTTGAAAAGGGGCTTTTTTTTATCTATCGGCCTCGGCTTGTCCCCGCCGCTCGAGAGGGTGGAAATCATCGGGGTGTTGTTGTATGGTAACAGGCGGCAGAGCGATCGGAGAGGCCCGTGACAAAACCCCAGAAGACCATCGAGAAGCTCCGGAGCGTCGAGTCGGCGACCATTGTGGCCATCGGGGACTCCCTCACCTACGGGTGGATGGTGAGGAAGGGCTACCTCGACTTCCTGAAAGAGATGCTGACGGAGAAATATCCGAAAAACGGCTTCCGGCTCATCAACAAGGGCATCCCCGGCGACACGGCCGAGGGCGGCCTCCATCGCCTCGACCCCGACGTTTTCTTCTACGACCCGGACTGTGTCCTCGTTCAGTTCGCCCTGAACGATGCCTTCGTGGGCTACACGCCGGAGGACTATCGTCTGAACGTGGAGACCATCATCAGCGAAATCCAGGGGAACACGAAGGCCGAGATCGTCCTCGTGACATCGTCCTATATCGGTGAGAACCAGTGGAACGAGGTGATCGAGCGATCCTTTTACGGACGCCTGGAGGATCTGGCCCGGAAGTACGGGCTTTCGATCGCCCGGGTCCATGAGCACTGGAAGCGCTGGGTCCGGGCGGGAGGGGACCTGAGGGAACTCGTCCAGTCGGACGGCGTCCACCCGACGGTGATGGGCTACAGGCTGATGGCCGAGGCCGTCATGCAACTCTTCCTCTGACCGAAGCCGTCCTTCTTCCGGCATCGAGTTTCAGGGGGGGATCGGCATTATCGGCTGTACCGGAAGAAAGAAGAATATTCCGTCCATTGAAAATTCAACACTCGTCACTCAAAACTGCCGGCGTTCTTTTTCGAGAACCCGGCGGTACGTATCGAGATACTCTTCCTTCGACACGATCGCCATGGCGTCCTCGATGGTTTTCCGGGCCTCGTCGAACCGCCCCTGCATCCGAAGGGCATTGGCGAGATTGTTCATGACATCGGGGTTCGTCGGCGACCGCTCGAGCGCCTCGCGGTAAAAGCCCTCGGACCGGACGTAGTCGCCCTGCTGGTAGTAGAGGTTCCCCAGGTTGAAGTAGGGAACCATCCATTCCTTCCTCTTTCCGGCCGCCTTCAGGTACTCCCTCTCCGCCAGGTCAAAGAGACCTTTCCTTTCGTAGATCACCCCGAGGTCGTTGTGCTGCTCCGCCGACCGCGTGTCTTCGAGGAGGATGATCCGGGGGGCGGCGCAGGACAGGACCAGGCAGAGAAGCGGAAGGAGCGCCGCCCTCAGCGGTAGACGAGAAGGTAGGTGGAGCCGGCTTTTGTCCATTGTTTCTCGAAGTCCGCGTAGGGGTATCGCTGAGAGGCCCGGAATCCGTCGTGGGCGATGAAGCCCCCGTCGTCGAACCCGAAGACCACCAGGTAGTGAAACCGGGAGACCGCCCAGAAGCCCCGATCGATCAGCACGATGACGGGCCTGCCGACGGATACCTCCGACCGGATGTCCTCGAGCCGGCCTCTGGCCGACCGGGTCGTGAAGCCCCGGCCGCGGGCGAAGTTTTCCAGGTCGGTGATCAGGGCCCCCTTGAGCTTTTCGCAGTAGGTGTCTCTGCCGATGGTTTCCTGGTCGACGGGGTCGCCGTAATAGTGGAGGACGGAAGCCAGTGAAGCAGGACCACAGTACTGTGTGTCCTGCTTCACAAAGGGCACGCCTTCGATGACGTGCGTCCCTGCCGACGCCGCAATGAGCAGCAAGAGAAGGATGGACTTCAACGTCGGTTACTTGATGATGATCTGCTTGTCGGTAAGCTTGAGGATCAGGATGACCAGCAGGATGATGATCAGGACGGCGATCACGAGGCCGACCCCGTCACCGCCGGCGAGCAGCGGCTCCGATGCCTGTGCCAGCAGGTGGATCTGCTCGTCCGTCATGCTCTGGAGCTTCTCCGTGATCTCCCCGGGGCTCAGTCCGTAGGCCTTGAATTTCTCGATCACGATCTCGTTTTCGAGGGCCCGCTGAATCTTCCCGATCTCCTCGCCCCTCATCGTGTTCGCCGTCTCCGGAGAGGATGCGAAGGAAGACACCATACCGGCTACGGCCGGCGACGTCATGAAGAGGGACATGTAAACGGTTACGACGATGGCCAGCAACGGTTTCCTGAATCTCTTGATCATGACGTTCTCCTTGACTGGATTTTGCGCCTCTTCTACCACTGAACCGGCCTGCACGACAACCTTTTTTTACGTCATGCCGGGCGAAGGAACCCCGATGGAAACGACATGGCACATTTTTCGCACTCAAGTATCGGCGGTCGGAAGCCGATAATCCAGATGGCAAAAACATGGGTCTCCCGGCTAACTTCAGCACTCCAATTTAAACCGAAACCCCTTTACGGGCAGACGGTTATCCTATCCGGTGGAAGTGTAGACCAGGGACTCATGGGGTGGACTGGGATACACGCGTCGACGACGTCGGTATCCTGGTTGCCCTTTGCTCGGAGGTCGAGGAAATGATCGAGTATGTCTTTGTGGCCCTGATCAGTTTCTCCGTTGTGGGCGCCTGGCTGTACGCCCTCATGGAGTAGTCGTTCAGCCATAGAGCCAGAGGCGGATGATCCGGCCCTTCGCATGGAAGAGGCCGGAAATTTTTTCCGCCGCCTTCCCGACCGGCGCTACATCCACTGCATGAAGTGCTCTTCGTATTCCTTCTCCAGGGTTTCCTTGTGGCACCTCTCCTCGTCGGACAGTTTTGCAAAGGCGCCTCCTAACTTGGTCCCCTCGTAGTTCTTCAGGAGTTCCCGGTAAAAATCATAGGAGAGCTTCTCCATCTGCATGGCGAACATCATCACGTCCTGGGGATCGCTGTCCGGCCCCAGCTCCCGTTCGATCATGTAGTCGGCCAGTTTCATGTCGGCCACCTCGCACTTGCCGCCGATGTTGTGCATCTTGTGCGTCTTGAGGGCTTCCTCCAGGATCTTCCGGTGCCCCGTTTCCTGCTCGGCCAGTTCGCCGAGCAGCTTCTTGGCGGCCGGGTCCTTGACCTTTTTCTGGAACATCCGATAGAGCTGGTTGGATTTCTTTTCCTTTCCGATGGCGTACTTGAGAACATCGTCGAGTGTTTTGAACTTCATAGGAACCTCCTGAAATGGGATGATGAAAGATGCTTCAATCCGGATGTGATGCGGGCCTGCGGTACGTGATCCTGTAGATGGCGTCCGCCCGGTCGTCCGAAACGAGCAGAGAGCCGTCATGCATCTGGAGGATGTCGACGGGCCGGCCCCAGGCGATGCGCCCCTCCAGCCAGCCCTCGGCAAAGACCTCGGCCTTCGCCGCCCGACCGTCCCGGATCCTCACAAGCGTGATACGGTAACCGACGGGAGTGCTGCGGTTCCATGACCCGTGCTCGGCGATGAAGATCTGGTTTTCATATTCCGGCGGGAACATCTTCCCCCGGTAGAAACGCATGCCGAGCGCCGCCACGTGGGCACCGAGCTCGACGGCGGGCGGCGTGAACTCCCCGCAGCCTCTCTTTTTCCCGAAATCCGGATCGGGGACGTTCGCGCCGTGGCAGTAGGGGAAGCCGAAGTGGAGTCCCTTGCGGGGGGCATGGTTCAACTCGTCGGGCGGCAGGTCGTCGCCCATCCAGTCCCGGCCGTTGTCGGTGAACCAGAGATCCCCCGTCACGGGGTGCCAGTCGAACCCGACGGTGTTGCGCACGCCCGAGGCGAAGACCTCGAGGCCCGTGCCGTCGGGCTGCATCCGCAGGATCGTCGCGTAGGGCCCGTCGGCCCGCTCACAGACGTTGCAGGGCGCCCCCACGGGGATGTAGAGCATGCCGTCGGGTCCGAAAGAGATGTATTTCCACCCGTGGTGCCTGTCCTTCGGGAACCGGCTGCTGACGATGACGGGGTCGGGCGGGTTGCGGAGCCGCGCCTCGATGCCGTCGTAGCGCAGCACCCGGTGGACCTCCGCGACGTAGAGGGATCCGTTCCGGAAGGCGACACCGTTGGGCATGTTGAGCCCCCTGGCGATGGTGATGACCTCGTCGGCGACGTGATCGCCGTCCCGATCGACGACGGCATACACCCTGCCGGCGTTTCGGGTGCCGACGTAAAGGACCCCGCCGGGGCTCATGGTCATCGAACGGGCATCCCGGACGTTCCGGGCGTAAAGATTGATTTCAAACCCCGGCGGCAGCTTGACCCTCTCGGGATGGGGACCGCGGCCTTTGACGGCGGGGACGAACGCGACGAAAAAGGGCAGCAGGGCGATCAGCGCGGCCGTGCAGAGACCCGCTTCCCTGAGGCGGCAAAAACGTTGATGGTGGGTCGGGATCATCCCTTTCCTCGGGTGCGGGGGTCCATGAGCGGCCGGCCGGGCACATTCGATGAACCGTTCAAATCCATACCCTTGTGCGCTCCGGCATGTTATATTCCTGCATGGAAACCGTGACGGCTTTCCCGTCGGACCGGTCATGAAACCGTCTTGTGGAGCGAATGGTATCACAAAAGCCGCCGGACATAAACCACTCTCCGACGGAGGAATCGCAATCGTGCTGGATCCCCTTCGAAAAGCCGAGGAGACCCGGCGGATCGTCTGCCGGGGCGATCTCCGGAAATACTACCGCTTCAGGGCCGCGAGGTTCTACGGCGGGATCGCCACGGCGGATTGCTCGGGCTGCTTCCTGCGCTGTCTTTTCTGCTGGGCCTGGGACCGGGTGGTCTCGCCGGGGGAATCAAACCCGTTCTACTCCCCGGCCGATGTTGCCCGTCGCCTCGTCGACATCGCCCGCAGCAAGGGTTTCCGGCGGCTTCGGATCAGCGGAAACGAGCCCACCCTCTCGAGGGATCACCTCATCGGCGTTCTCGAAAAAATCCCCGGGCAATACGAGTTCATCCTCGAAACGAACGGCATCCTCATCGGTCACGATCCCTCCTATGCAAGAGATCTCGCCGGATTCAGGAATCTCTGCGTGCGGGTGAGTTTCAAAGGGACGACGGAGGAGGAATTCGGCCGCCTGACGGGAGCGGATCCTCGGGCCTTTCTGCTCCAGGTCCGGGCCCTCGAGAACCTCCTCGAGGCCGGTGTGCGTGCCTATCCCGCCGTCATGGCGAGTTTCTCGACAGCGGAGGACATGGAGAGGCTTCGCGGCAGGCTGGCGTCTATCGGCGTCGACGACATGGAGATCGAGGAACTGGTCCTCTACGGGGACGTGGAAAAAAGACTCCGGCGGGCCGGCATCCCCTGTGTCGCCGGCCATGACCCGTCGGCCATCCCTCCGGAGCAGATCTGACGGCCCGTTGTCCTGACGGATCATGACGGGAACGTGAGTCTTTCTTCGGGGTCACCTGATCCATGCCGGATCCGGAGCCTCACGGGTGTTTGTCGCGGGACCCTTTTGTGGTAAGAAGAACCGTGACCGTCGTCCCGCGTGTGTCTTTGAGTGTTTTCGGGAGATGGAGGGAGTGGCGCCGGTGGACGTGGAGATTTTCAGGCGGCTGGCTTCCCGCCGTTACAGCAACCTTCAGCGCCTGCTTGCGGTCATCGTGCAGGCGGTTGTCTTCGGGGCTTTAGGCCCCCTGGTCCTCTGTCTGATGGCGCCGCACCTGGACCGCGCCGTGGGTTTTTCGCCGTTGCGCGGGATGGCGGCGACCGCGGCCGGAGTCGTCTTCGCCGTGGAGGGGTTCGCCTTCGCGGCCTGGGCGGTCGTCACCCAGTACCGGATCGGGCTGGGGACACCCTCGCCGCTCATGCCCACCCGGCGGCTCGTCGTGGAAGGCCCCTTCGTCTTCTGCCGGAATCCCATGACCTTCGGGGCTTTTTTCTACTACCTCGGCGTGAGCCTGCTCGCGGGCTCCCCGGCGGCCGTCATCGTGACGGTCTTTCTCTTTTCTCTTCTCGTTCTATACATCAAGCTCGTCGAGGAAAAGGAACTGGAACTCCGTTTCGGAGAGGATTACCGGGCGTACAGAGAAAGAACCTCTTTCATCATCCCCCGCCGACCGGGAGGTTCCGAGGCGCAGTGACCGCCGTCGGCCTGTCCTTCGATCAGCGTCTCCCCGGGGGGGCGGCCGGATGCCCGCTGAGCATGTCGTCACCCATCCCGGATCACAGGGCATCGGCGGCCTTCCGGGCCGCGATGATGACGGGATCCCACACCGGGGAATAGGGCGGCGCGTAACTCAGGTCGAGATCGATCATGTCGAGCACGGTGAATCCCGCGTGCAGGGATGTGGCGAGGACATCGATGCGCTTGGCGGCGCCCTCGATGCCGACGATCTGTCCGCCGAGAAGCCTTCCGCATCCCTTTTCGGCGAGGACCTTGACGGTGACCCTGCCCGCGTTCGGGTAGTAATGAGCCCTCGTCATGCTCTCGATCTTCCCGGTGACGTACTCGAGGCCGAGCGCCCGGACCTCCCTCTCCTGCAGGCCCGTCCGCGCCACCTCCACGGCGCAGATCTTGCTCACGGCCGTGCCGACCACCCCGGCGAAGGTCGCGTAGCCGCCGCCGATATTGATGCCGGCCACCCGCCCCTGCTTGTTGGCGATCGTCCCGAGGGCGAAGTGGACGGGCCTCCGGCTCACCAGGTGAAAGGATTCCGCGCAGTCGCCGCCGGCCCAGATCCCCTCGACGGGCGTCTGCATCCGTTCGTTGACCACGATGGCGCCCCTCACCCCGAGCGGGATGCCGGCGCTCCGGGCCAGCGTGGTGTTGGGGCGGACGCCGAGGCCCGTGATGACGATGTCGGCCGGCAGGGAGCGCCTGTCCGTGACGACCGCGGCCACCCTGCCGTCCCGCGTGTCGAAACCCTGCAGCGTTTCGTTCCGGTACAGCCTGACGCCGACCTTCATCAGCGCGTCGGAAACGAGACTCCCCATGTCGCTGTCGAGGGTGCCCATGACCTGCTCGGAGCGTTCGACGAGGGAGACTTCCATCCCTCGCATGACGAAGGCCTCCGCCATCTCCAGGCCGATGTATCCCCCGCCGACGACGACGGCCCGGCGCGGTCTCTCCTCGTCCACCACCCGGCGGACCTCGATCCCGCTCTGGAGGGTGTGGACGCCGTAGATTCCCCGGGCGTCCCGGCCGGGGACATCGGGGTAGAACGGGACGGCGCCGGTGGCGATCATCAGGATGTCGAAGGGCTCCCGGAATTCCTTGCCCTTCCCGTGGTCCCGGATGTGGACCCTGCGGTTGCGGACGTCGATCTCCGTGACCTCGTGGAGCACCCTCGCGTCGATGTCCCTCTCTTTGCGGAATTCCTCGGGTGTGACGGCGATGAGGGATTCCAGGTCGTCGACGACACGGCCGACGTAGTAGGGAATGCTTCAGGCCGAATAGGAGGTGTGGGGGCTTTTTTCCAAGACGACGATTTCCAGGTCCTTTCGGCGCCGGCGGGCCTGTGAGGCTGCGCTCATTCCCGCCGCATCGCCACCGATCACGACAAGCCGCTGTCTGTTCATGTTGGGTCTGCTCCTCTCGGTATTCTGCATCCGAGTGTGTTACCCGGCTGCATTTTTATATAGAGCTTTACCCTGCAGATCAATGTAAAATTTGTTCGACAGGCACGCTGTAAATCAGGCTGCTGGCCTGCTTCCGGGCGGGGGCCCTGTTCTTGACGGTGTGGGTCCCGGTCGAAAGGGGAGACGAGAGATCGCGGAAGCGCCGCAGACAACAAAAAGCCCCGCTGCGTGAAAGGGGGCCTCGTTGAACAAGCCTCTCCATGAAAAGAACATCAAAAGCGAATAGTCTGTTCTGGAAGAATGGGCGACCTATTTTTGCGGAACATTCACAGGACAGGCGACCAGGTCACCCCACCAGCCTTGCTCTCTGGCCGTTTTCTTGTCGTCGTCCGAGCATTGATGGTGCCCCCACATGCTGAACGCCGCGTGATCGAGGCTCTGCCACGTAACGCCCCGTTTCCACATTTCCGCCTTCTGATTCGGTGTGGCGCAACCGAACAGGAACAAACCCAAAAGAATGAGCACAATGAACCGTTTCATGGAATTCATTCCTCCATGTTCGTCACGGGTATGGACCCTCGATGTGAGACCTTATTTCCTCGTCACGACGAAGACGCCTCTTCTGTTTTTGGCCCAGCAGTCTTCGCCGGCGTCCGAGCATACGGGTTTTCCGAATCCGTAGCTCACCGTGGAGATACGTTTCGCGTCGACACCCCTCTTCACGAGCGCTTTTTTGATGGATTCTGCCCTTCTCTGGCCCAGAGCCATGTTGTACTCTTCGGTGCCTCTCTGATCGCAATGACCTTCAATCTTCAGGACGTATTCCCTGTTTTTCTTGAGCCAGTCGGCATGCTTTTTCAGCGTGTACTCTGCCTTTGCCGTGATCCTGCTGCTGTCGAAATCGAAGTAGATAGTGGTTAACTCGTATCCCGCGGGCGCAGGTTCCGTCGCCGTTGTCGCCTTTGGTGCCTCAGGTGCCTTGGGTACCTCCGGGATCACCGGCGTCTTGGCGCATGCCCAGATGAAGGCCAACCCCAGGGCAAGGATGACCGCAACGAAACCGGGCCCCTTACCTTTTCTGATCATCTCCGACATAGAACCCCTCCTTCCTTAGCCATGTCTTTCCCCTGGACCATGCCCTCTCTTTTTTGTCTCTTTGCTGGTCAGTTCATCGTGGACTTCCCGATGTCGGAACGTGTGTGAACGGGCTGAAAAGGGCCTCTAATGACTTACCGGTCGTACGATGACCCCTCCACCGTACGGAATGTCTTCCTTTGAAGAGCGCCTCTTTCCGGAGAATCCACCAAAAGGCTTCGGATCAGTCGTTTGGCTTGAAATAAATGGGCGTGCTCCCGTCCGCTGGGAGGGATGAAACTGTCATTTCGATAGCACTTTTAACGCTTTATGTGAATAAAAAATGTCGACAGGAAGTTCATGTTCCCGTCGGAAGGGAGACGCTATCGATAGGGCCGGAGTTCTTTCTCCAGGCCGAGGAGCACCCGCAGGGCGCCCTGCGCCAGGGCGGCCATCTCGTCCTCGCCGGGGTGCAGGAAAACATCGGCGATGAATCGAATGCGTTCCGTGATCCAGTCCGTAAGCCTGCGGGAGTGGGCGAGTCCCCCGGTCAGGACGATGCCGTCCACCTCTCCGCTCAAAACGGCTGCCATTGCGCCGATGTCCTTGGCAATCTGGTATGCCATGGCCTCGTAGACGAAAGCCGCCTTTTCGTCACCCTGGTCGATCGCCGCCTCGACGGCCCGTGCGTCCGTGGTGCCCAGGTAGGCCGCCAGGCCCCCTTGGCCGACGAGTCTCCTCTGGAGCTCCCCGGGCGTGTACTTCCCCGACCGGGCCAGCTCCACGAGATCCAGGGTCGGCAACGCCCCCGCCCGTTCCGGCGTGAAGGGGCCCTCACTGAGGCCGTGGGTACAGTCGATGACACGGCCCCGGCGGTGCGCGCCGATCGTGATACCACCGCCCAGGTGGGCTACGATCAGGTTGACGGACTCGTAGCTTCTCCCCATGTTTTCGGCGGCCTTCCGCGCGGCCGCCTTCTGGTTGAGGGCGTGAAAGGCGCTCTTTCTTTCGATGTCGGGGAGTCCTGAAATCCGCGCGAGGGGTTCGAACTCGTCGGTGCTGGGCGGGTCGACGATGATCGCCCGGATCCCCGAGGGCCTGGACATCTCGAGGGCGATGGCCGGACCCAGCGCGGAGAAATGCTTCCCGTAGCGTCCCTCCAGGAGGTCCTCGCACATGGCCTCGTCGATCACGTAAGCCCCTGCAGGTCCAGGCTTGCCGAGTCCCCCCCGGCTGATGATGATGTCGAGCTGATCGAGGGCGATCCCGTTTCTTTCCAGGAATGCCTCGACGTCCTGCCTTCTCCGGGGGAGCTGGTCGCGGAGCTCCGCGAAGCCTGCGAGTTCCTGGCTGCTGTAGGCGATGGTTTCCTGGGCCACCGCCGTCTCATCCTCGAAAAAGGCGACCTTGGTCGACGTGGATCCCACGTTGACGGCCAGGATGCGATGCTTCTTTTTCATCTCACTTCCCCGACAGAAGAACGGCGAGGGCGATCTCCACGAGCTGGTTTTCGCCCGATGTGATGGGATAGCGAATGACGACGGGATGGGTCGTGCCCATGAGCACACCCGCCATGGGCGTCCCGGCGATGAAAACGGAGATCTGGACCGTGAGGTAGCCCGCTTCCACGTTCGGCACGAGGTAGATGTCCGCCCGCCCGGTGACGGTGCTCCTGACGCCCTTGCGGGCGGCGGCCTTCGCACTCACGGCGCAGTCGATGTCCAGCGGCCCTTCGATGGTGACGTCTCCGAATTGTCCCCGCTCGGCCATCTTCGCGAGAACGGCTGCGTCCAGGGTGGAGGGGATGGCCGGGTTCACCTGTTCGATGGCGGACAGGGCCGCGATCCTGGGGGATCCGACGCCGAGCAGGCGGGCCAGCTCGATGGCGTTTTCCGTGACGGCAATCTTGTCCGTGATGGAAGGGTTGTTGTGGATGTAGGCGTCGGTGACCATGGTGAGGCGGTCCAGGGCCGGCGGGTCGAAGAGGGCCACGAAGCTTGCGACCCGGCTCCGCAGGAGTCCCTTCTCCCGGTCGAGCACGAGATCGAGGAAGGGCTGATGCTCCATGTCGCCCTGCACGAGGATGTCGGCCTTTCCCCCTTTCAGCCGGTCGAGGGCGGTCGTCACGGATCTGCGGGGATCGGGCTCTCCGATGATTTCGAAATCCCGCGGAGAGAACCCCCGCCGATGGAGCGCCTTTTCCGTTGAAGAAATGTCCCCGACGAAGGCCGGGTCGATCAGCCCTTCCTTCACGGCCTCGTAGAGGGCTTCGGGACCGTCCGCGGGTCCCGACGGGGCGAGAACGGCTTTCTTCTTTCCGCGTTTCCTCGCCGCTTCCCGGATGTCACTGAAATTCCGCAGCATGGGCCTACGCCTTCCTGACCCGGTCGGCTGTCACGACACCGAGGGCGATCTCTCCCAGGATGGAATCATGAAAGTCCGATCGGGAGGGGATGATCACGGGGCCCCTCGACGTCATGACGAGGGAACGCCGCCGGACATGGGGGATGACGAAATCGAGCTTCACCAGGATGTTTCCCGTGGAGAGATTGGGCATCAGCAGGATCTCGGGAAAGGCCGCCTTCCCGATCGGGACCTCGGCGTAGCTCGAGTAGGACTTCCTGCCGGCGAGGAAAATCTCTTTGAGGGATGTGGCTTCGATGACTTCGCAGGAACCGAGATCCCCTTTTTGTGCGGCCTCCCGGAGCCTCGCGAAGTCGCGGTAGGACTCGAGGGTGCCGCCGATTTCCCGCTGACCGGAGAGGACCGAGATCCTCGGTTTCGGGTATCCCAGCAGATGAAAGAGGAAGACGGCGTTCTTGATGATTTCGATCTTGCTTTCGCAGTCGGGGTTGATGTTGACGCCCGTGTCCGTCAGGGAGGTGAGGTGCCCGAGCCCCGCGACGTCCCACAGGGAGATGACGCTGACCATCGTCCCTTTGCGGACCTTCGATTCCTCCCGGATGATGGATCGGTAGATGAAGGCCGTGGGGATCTGGCCCTTGCCCGCCATGTCGACGTCTCCCGAGAACAGCATGGAGATGCCGCGATTGGCGATCCCCTGGCGGTCCGATTCGAAGATCTTCTCGAAGGGCGTGATGTCGAACTCCACCTGGCCCGCCAGCCGTTCGATCTTGTCGCGGCTTCCGATGAGAACGGGCTCGATGTATCCCCGCTGCCAGCTGTGCTTGACGGCGAGCATGAACTCCTCGTCCTCGGGTGCGAGCACGATGAACCTCTTGGGACCCTTCTCGGGGGCAAGCCGGTCGAGATCTTCGAAAGTCCGAATCACGGGGTCACCCTTGAAAACGGTTGACGGAAAGACCTGACCTGGAAATTCGGCAGGGAACGCAAAAATTTATCGGTGCCGACGGATTGTTTGGCAGACAAAATAATGTTTGTCAAGGGAAATATGAAATCGACACCGCCCATCCGTGCCGGCGGACGGTGCTCAGTCCCGCAGGGCCCGGGGGAGGCGGGGAAGCCATCCGACCTTCAGGGTCCCCCAGAGTCCGATGAGAATCGCCTCCGCCGCGTCGTGTCTCACCGTTTTGACGCGCCGGACACCGGACCATTCGACGATCTTCCGCGCGAGACCCCGGGAGTGGCTCTTGGCCTCGGCGCCGCTTCTCTGTTCCCGGGGGTGCAGGATCCCCCGGCGCCAGGTCTCCGCGCTGATCCGCATCACGGCCACGCCCCGCCTCGAGGCCTCCCGTTCCCACAGGTCCGCGATGTCACCGCCCCCCTCGAGGAGAACCCACTCGAGGTCGGGGATGCCCCCGAGGAGGCCGTGGACGGCGCGCCTGAGTCGAGCCATGCTGCCGTAATTCTGAGAGCGGTACCACCGCAGCTTCCCGCACCGGTCGTAGAGGGCGAGGCCCGTGGTCAGACCCAGATCGACGGCGAGCAGTGCCGCCATGGTCGGTTTCCTTTCACCCCTTCCGGCGGACGGACTAATGCTTCTTCTTCCCCGGTGCCTCCACGGGGACGATCCCGCTTTTCAACCCCTGGTGGAGTTTCGGCGACGTGTAGAGGGCCAGTTCCCACCCGTCCTCGTCCCGCCTGTACTTGAGGACGTAGGTGTTCCCGTCATCGGCGAGCACCTTGAAGTAATCATCGTGCTCACCGTACCAGCAGTCCAGAAGCTCTTTGACCTCCAGCGGCTTGTCCCCGATATAGAACCTGATGGGTCTTTCGTTCGCCTTGTGTCCGTGATAACATATCACCCGGATTTTCATGACCCGCCCGCCGCAGAAGGGGATGAAGGGGTTTTCTGGCATTATAAGGGCTCGGCCGCCCGATAGCAAATGGATTCGCAAAGGAATCAAAAAGAAGCTTGAAATGGCATCCCCGATCGATGGTATCTTTCAGAAGAGGTCACCGCGATGCCGACGGCGCTCCCTGAACTCGCCCTCGTCGCACCCCCCATCCTCGACATCGTCCTCTTTCTGATGTGAACAACCGCCACTCGAACGGCGCAGGTGCCGAAGACGTATCGGCCGCAGCGGAACCTGCCGCGGCGAAGGGCGGGTGGTCAACCGTTCAGGAGGTTCTCATGAAGATCGGTATCCTCACAGGCGGCGGCGATTGCCCCGGGCTCAACCCGGCCATCAAGTGGGTGGTCAAGACCGCCCTGGACAGCCGGCTCAGCCTCGAGCGTAGGATGCGTTTCGACGTCGTCGGCATCCGGGACGGCTGGAAGGGGCTCTGCGAATCTTTCATCGTATCGGAAGAGGATTACAGGAGATATGTCTGGCCCCTGAACGAGGAGGTTGTCCGCACCTGGGACCGCTACGGCGGCACCATGCTCGGGACCTCACGGACGAACCCCTTCAACCCCAAGAAGGACCGGACGGAGGAACTTCTTTACAACATCAAGCACCTCGGCATCGACTGCCTGGTGGCCATCGGCGGCGAGGACACGCTGGGGGTGGCCTTCCGGCTCCACCGGATGGGCATCCGGACCGTGGGCATCCCGAAGACCATCGACAAGGATCTCGTGGGGACGGAATACACGCTGGGTTTCGAGTCGGCCGTGCAGGTCATCACCGAGGAGATCGACCGGCTCCGGACGACGGCCGGGTCCCACCGGCGCATCTTCGTCGTCGAGACCATGGGAAGGCACTCGGGGTGGCTCGCCCTGGAGGGAGGGGAATCGAGCGGCGCCTACATCATCCTCATCCCCGAGCACGACTTCGAAATCGCGCGGGTGAATGAACTCCTCATCGAGGGCCGGGAAAGGGGCGCCCGCTACGACATCGTCGTCGTCTCCGAGGGCGCCAAGCCCAGGGGGATGGATGTCTTCACCACGGGTCGCGAGGTCGACAGCTTCGGCCACATGGCCTTGGGCGGCATCGGGGAATACCTGGCGGACTCGATCGAGAAAGGGACCGGGATCGAAACGCGGTCCATCGTCCTGAGTCACCTTCAGCGGGGCGGCGCCCCCTGCGCCTACGACCGTCGCATGGGGCGTTATTTCGGCATCGCGGCGGTGGACCTCATCGTCAGGGGGGATTTCGGCAAGATGGTGAGTTACCGCAACGGCCGCATCACGTCCGTCCCCCTCGAGGAGGTCGTCGGCAGGGTGAACACCGTGGACGTGAAGACCTATTATGACATCGAGCGATACAACGGAAGGAGGACGCTGCTGCTCGAATGACATCGCCCCGGCAAGGCGGGGGTTTCCCCGGAACCCTCCTCACTTCAGCGCCTTCTGAAGGGTTTCCCAGTCCTTCACCCGTTCGGCCTTTTCTGTCCTGTCGAACCAGAAGGCGGGGGGGCGGTGCTTCCCGGCCGATTCGATGATCTTCGGTCCCCCGATCAGGGCCCGGAACTGAAGCCCCTTGCGGCTCAGGTCGTCGAAGACGGCGCCACCGTTCCAGGGCAGGACAGGGTATTCCTCGTACTCGTTCTCCCTGAGCCAGAGTTTGAGCGCCCTCACCCCGAACATTCCCGACTGGAGAAGCACCACGGGGTACCGGGAGCCGATGGCCTTCAGGGCCTTGCGGCTCCCGGGTCTTGCCCGGCCCGGCGCCCCTTCGACGAAGAGCCCGCTTTCGATGTCCACCATCACGATCTTCGAACCCCGTGCGAGCGAAAGGAGCAGCCCCTCGTCCTCGTCGCTCCCCGATTTCACCTTGATCCTGTGCACGCCGGTTCTGACGACCCGGTAGGGCTTGAGGGCCACGCCGCCCCTGCCCGAGAGGTTCCTGCCGATCGATTTCCCGTCGACGAAGAATTCCACCAGCTCCCCGCCCCTCTCGAAGAAGAGGCTCTTCGTCTGGGCACGCAGCAGGATTTCCTCACCCTTCACCGCGACGAGATCGCTCGCCACGACGTCGGCGGCGGCGCCGCAGGGCAGAAAAAAAAGCAGGAAGGCGGCGGTCGGCAGGATCCATCGGACTCTCATGGGCGTTTTCCTCCACCGGCGCCCGGCCGACCCGAGAGCCAGGCGAGGGTCTCGTTCAGGATCCGGTCGTGCACCGGGTCATCGGACCCCTCGTGCCGGTGAAACGAGTGGTCCCCCCCCTCGATCGTGCATAGTCTCCAGGGGGCTTTGAGGCGGCCGAGGACGGATTTCAGGACGTCGACGTCGCAGAAGGGGTCGCGTGTGCCGGCGAAAAAGAGCATGGGGATCCGGATCCCGTAGAGGTGGGCGTCTCTCAACCTTTCACGGTCCCCCGGCGGGTGGAGCGGGTAGCCGAGGAAGATCAGGCGGTCGGCGGGAAGGAGGCCCGCCGAGACGGCCTGCGAGGCGATCCTTCCGCCGAGGGATTTCCCGGCGGCGGTGAAGGAGGTGACCCTGAACCCCGCTTCTTTCGCCATGAAGCGGTAAGCCGCCTGCCACGTTTCCGTAAGAACGGTCTCGCCGTCCGGGGTCTTCGAGCCCCTTTCCCTGTAGGGGAAGTTGAACCGAAGGACGGGATAACCCGCCTCCGCAAGCCCTGCCGCGAAGGAGGCGAGCAGGGGGTGCTCCATGTCGTTTCCGGCACCGTGGGCCGCGGCGACCGCCTCCCCCTCCCGGTAACGGCCGGGGATGGCGAGGAGCCCCGAGGTGGTCTTCCCCGGCGCGACGGATAGGCTAACCCTCTGCAGAGAAAAAAAAGATTTCAAGCGAAACCCCCTGAACCCGCCCTGCGCCGGCTTGAAGCCGGCGGGTGTTTCCATTCTTAAACGATCGGCCGGAAAACTGCAACGGCTCAAAACGGCCCTTTCACCCCGCGGGGGAATCGAAACCGCCGCTCGAGAATTTGTCTGGCGGAAGAGACGCAATCGTTGTATTTTGACGCCGGTGACTCTACCACGCTGCAGATGGTGACTGCGGAGAAAGGAGGACGGAAATCATGGCGGCACGGGAAGACAGGGGCTGGAGCCCCTACCTGGCCGGGGCACTGGCCGGCGTCGTTTCGACGCTTTCGGTGTGGTTCACAGGGCATTTTTTCGGCGCGTCAACGAGTTTCGTGCGCTTCGCCGGCGCACTGGAAAAACTCTTCGCACCCGAGAGGGTTCAAAGCCTCGAGTACTTCGTTAAGACCCCGCCGGTCATCGACTGGCAGTGGATGTTCGTCGTGGGCATCCTGTTGGGTTCATTGATCGCCTCCACGACCTCCCGGAGTTTCAGGTGGCAGGCCGTCCCGGACATGTGGAAAAAGCGGTTCGGACCGGGCATCCCCAAACGGGCCCTTGCGGCCTTTGTCGGAGGCGCCATCGGCATCTTCGGCGCCCGCCTGGCCGACGGGTGACCGAGCGGTCACGGGCTGAGCGGGTCGCTTCAGCTGGCCGTCAGCGGTTACATCGCCCTTGTGGGCTTTTTCCTGGGCGGCATTGTCGTCGCCCGTATCCTCTATGGAGGTGAGCGAAAATGAAGATGCTGATCTACGGACTGGTCACCGGCATGCTCTTCGGCTTCCTTCTGCAGAAGGGCCGCGTGCTTCGCTACGACAAGCAGCTTGGAGCCCTCAGGCTCATGGACATGACGATCGTGAAGTTCATGCTCTCAGCCGTCCTGGTCGGGATGATCGGTGTCTACATCCTCAAGGACATGGGGCTTGCCAAGCTTTCCATCAAGCCGACGATCCTCGGGCCGGTGATCCTCGGAAGCCTCGTCTTCGGCATCGGCTGGGGCTTTCTGGGTTACTGCCCCGGGACGCAGTCCGGCGCCCTCGGCGAGGGGAGATGGGACGCCGTCTGGGGGATTCTCGGGATGATCGTCGGGGCCGCCGTTTTCGCCGAAGCCTATCCGGCCCTGAAGACGACCGTGTACACCTGGGGAAACTTCGGCAGGATCACCCTGCCGGAGGTGCTCGGGGTCAGCCACTGGGTCGTCATTCCGGTCTTCGTCGCCGCTGGTCTGGGTCTTTTCTGGTGGTTCGAGAAAAAGGGGCTGTGAGGGGAGCGGCTTTGATGGCCTGACGGGAAAGAGTTTTTCCGCGGGTGGGTAAACGGAGTCGACAACAGGATTCTTCATTGCGGGGTGCCCCGGGGAAAAGGATCTCCGGGGCACCTTTTTTGCATTTTGTCGAATGATCCGGACCGGCGGGTGTGGCCCCTCCGGGACGGTCGACGGTCCTGCCCGGGAAATCACAGCGAAAGCAGGAACTTGGAGCGGCGGGGCCGGTCGAACGAAAGAAGCGAAAGGCAGCGCAATGCAGCAGCGTGATCGGGTATCTCCCGGGTCGGCGGGGATGGAAATGCGGGGCCTGTCACCGGACGGGCGCGAATTCGGCCGTAATGGCCCGGCGGATGAAAACCGGGCGGACGATCAGGATGATCTCCTGATGGAGAGGGTCGCCGAGGGGATCTCTTCCATCTTCTCAACAACGACTCCGGACGCCATGGTCCGCGAGAGGATGCTGACCCTCGCGGATATCAGCCCCGGGGTCATCAAGCGGGTGCGGGCGATCACGGGAACCATGAAGGACTTCGGCGCCTCCTACAGGGTCTCCCGGCACCTGAGCGACCCCAATGTCAGCCTCTCCCAGATCGCCGCGGCGATCAAGGCCGATCCCGTTCTGACGGGGAAGATCCTGCAGACGGCGAACTCGGCCTACTTCGGGGGACAGAACGTCGATTCCATCACCCAGGCGCTGCATCTCCTGGGCCTGAACAACATCAAGAACATCGTCTACCACAAGGCTTTTTCGAGGGTCATCCGGAAAAAGGGGTCCCTCACCGACGTCGTCGTCGAGCTCCTCTGGGAGCACTCCATCGTGACCTCCATCTGCGCCTCTCATGTCGCAGGGGCCTTCGACGGCCTGGACGGGGATTTCATGTTCACCCTCGGGCTGCTCCACGACGTCGGCAAGTTCGTCAACGCCGAGATCTTCCCCACGATGGAGTTCACCGGGGATTACACGCTGCCCTATGCCGGCGGTTTCGGCCTCGACGACGAGGACAGCCTCTTCGGCATCAACCACTGCCTCATCGGGCGGATGGCCTTCGAGCAGTGGGGACTTTCGGACCTGATGGTGTATGCCGTCGAGATGCATCACCACCCGTCCTACGTTTCCCCGGAGGAACTCGACGCCGATGAGGAGCGTCTCAGGCACGTCGTCGCCCTCTTCGTGGCCGACCAGATCGCCAAGCTGTTCGTCGACGAGGAGAGGCGGGGGGTCTTCACGGTCGAGCCTCTCCCCCCCGCATACGCCCGCCTCGTGGACCGGGGCGAACTCAGGCGGCGATTCGCGTCGAAGACGCTTTTTTCCGAGATCCGGAAGGCCCGCGTGTTGATCGGGAGTTACCTGTGACGGGGCCCGGGAGTGATCCCCGAGGGAGGTCGGGGGACATGAGCAGGCAGGTATTCATCGCACCCCACAAGGACATCGTCGCCTCCGAGGCGCAGGAACTGCGGAGGAGGATTTTTGCGATCATCGGTGAAAAGCCGGGGAAGCTGGTGGTCGATCTCGAGGGCGTCAACGTGATCGACTCCATCGGCCTGGGCGTTCTCATCTCGGCCCGAAACCACCTGAGGAAGGCGGGCGGGGAACTGGTGGTGACGAACGTATCGAAAGAGATCTATCAGCTCTTCAGGCAGATGCACCTCGAGCGCCATATCCTCTTCAAAGAAGCCGATTGAAAGCCGGACGACGGGCGGGATCATTCCCTGGCGGCGGGAAGGGGCTCCTGGCCGGAACGGATTCTCTGCGCCCGTTCAAGAAGCTCGGTCTGTCGCCTGACATTTTCCCGGGAATAGGGCATGGGCTTCATCGCCTCCTCTTCGAGCCGCCGGGCCGCCGCGTCCCTCTTGCGCCTCTCCTCCGCCTCATATCTCATCAATTCCTCTCTTCTCTGCCTTTCCATCTCTTCCTGTGATGATGCCGGCGCCGCCTGCGGACCTCGCGGCGGTTCCCTGAGGCCCTTCTCTTCCATGCCCGCGCCGGGCGCGGGTGAGGGCTGGGGTTCCTGCGGCGTGTAGTCGTATTTCCGCACGCCCTTGATCCTCTTGTCCGGGGGCCTGTCCGTGATGACGACGGCGCCGCTCTTGTCCTTGTATTCATAGAGCGTCTGGCCCTCGGCCTCCGAGGTCAGGCAGAAAACAAAAAGGAGGAGGAAGATGAATATCCCTGCGCTTTTCATGTGCATACCCCCGTGATTGCCCGGACCCATCCCGGTTTTGGTTTTCATCTTAACCCAACGAAGGCTGTTTTTCAATGTTCGCGGGGGGTTGTTCTGAGAAAACGCTCCGGTTCGGGGCCGGCGCCCCGGCTGCCCCGTTATCTTCAGGTTTCCTTCACGGGCGTCAAATTCGTGTCCGGAAACGACGGGAATCCTGCGGCAATGGGGCGGGCCTTCGCTGCGGCGGCGGTGGTTCGGCCCCGGGAATCGATGTGAGGGGATATGTGCTTTAAATATCTATGATTTTTCGCCGATGACAATGCAGGATGCGGCATCGTTCTTGAATAGATATTAAAGGGCGGGGAAAGACGCCCTTCAGATGAAGGGGCGGTCATAGAATTCCAAATGAATTCATAGCTCTGGACGTGGATTCCTTCGATATCGCCATTCGGGGACGGATTTTTTCTCCAGGTCGGAATCCCCGGACCGTCCTTTTCAGGGATGAAATGATCAACAAGAGGGGACCCGCCTCGAAAGTTTACGAGCGACTTATCAACAGGATTCACCATTGATTTCCGCTTCAAGAGGAAAAGCGGGGGCGCGTTCGGTTCTCCATCGAGGGATATTTTTGGCAAAGGTCATGCGTTTTATCATATTCATGAATAATTACAATGTGTTAAATAAATAAAAGCCGGGATATCCACAACAGTATTAGACCGCAAAATAATACTTTCTTCTTATGAGAAATCATACCTTCCCCCGATTGCATTTTTTATTGAATGCAACGAATATAACACACAAAACTTATGTAAAAATATCTTAGGGGGAGGTGGTGAGAAGAAGGCGGAAGAAGAAGGTTTGACGAAAGAAGGCAGGGCGTCACCGGAGAGAGGTGATCGCCGGAGATGAAAACGATTTGATTTCATTGAAAAGATATCGGGAGGAAAAAAATGGAAAAGCTGATCAAGTTCTTCAGGGATGAGGAAGGTGCGACCGCCGTCGAGTACGGTCTCCTCGTGGCTCTGATCGCGGCGTTTATTGTGGGAGCGGTCACCGCCCTCGGGGGAAGTTTGAATGATATTTTCCAAGGCATTGCGAATATAATCGGGGCACAAGTGCCACAAGGTTAATGCTCCGAGGTGAAAAATGGACGGGGTTTGCACGGGATGCACGGCCCGAAGGTTTTTTCGGTCTTCCGCATCCCGTGTCCTCGGAGCCATGCTCAGTGATGATTGCCTGTCATTCAATTTATATGCTTTGACTTACCATCGGCCCACATGAGGACCGGAGCATGAAGAAGTTGATTTTCTTTTTGAGGGATGAAAGCGGCGCGACCGCCGTGGAGTACGCCCTTCTCGCGGTTTTCATCGCCGTTGTCATAGTAGGCGCCGTAGGGCTTCTCGGGCAGACGGTTTTACAAATGTTCGAGGCGGCGAGGGGTATCTTTGGTTAACGGGACGACAGTGTCATTTGGATAGTCCATGACGATCTCTCCGCAAATAGAACTGAACGGGGTTCACTTGACGGTCATCGCCCTCGTCGTCGTCTCGGCCCTCTGGGACATCCGGACGCGGAGGATTCCCAATTTCCTGACCTACCCGGCGGCGATCGGCGCGGTGGCGTATCACACGGTGAGCGGCGGTGCCGCGGGACTCTATCTGAGCCTCTGCGGGCTTTCCCTCGGCCTGATGCTTCTCGTCGTCTTTTATTTTCTCGGGGGCATGGGGGCCGGGGACGTGAAACTCATGGGCGCCGTCGGGGCGATGCTCGGGCCCGGAGGGGTCTTCGACGCTTTCCTCTACACGGCCGTGATCGGCGGCCTGTACGCACTTTTTCTTTTGATCATGAACGGGAACCTTCTGAAGACGCTCGGCCGTTACGGCTGCGTTCTCCGGACGTTCATCCTGACGAGGAGTTTCATGGTGCCCCCCGCCGCAGAGCGGAAGAAGATGCCCGCTCTCTGTTACGGCGTGGCGATCGCGGCGGGCACCCTTTTATCCGTGTTCGGGCAGGCGGCGGGGTGGAGCATCCGCCCGCCCTTTACCACATAGAAGCAGGTGGAAACCCTGAAAACGAGGTGAGGAGGCGTTCGATATGGCAAACAAATTCTGGGGAGAAGAGAAAACGCGGTCCCTGGTCTTTCTCGGGATCGCCGTGGCCGTCGCCCTTGTCGCCAGCATCCTGAGCTACAACTGGCTGCAGAAGAAGGCGACCGTGGAGGTCAAGGCGATCGAGACGCAGCCCGTCGTCGTGACGATGACGGATCTCAAATGGGGCACCGTGCTCAACAGGGACATGCTGAAGACGGTCCCCTATCTGAAGGACAGCCTGCCGCCGGGGTCGTTCCAGGACCCGTCGGCCGTGGTCGGCCGGACCGTTTTGTTCCCGATCAAGGCCAATGAGCCGATCTTCGAATCGAAACTGGGCCCCGTCGGCGGGAAGGGGGGCGTGGCCGCCATCATCACCCCCGCGAAGCGGGCCATGGCGGTCAAGGTGGACAAGGTCGTGGGCGTGGCCGGGTTCATCCATCCGGGCAACCGGGTGGACGTGCTCGTGACCCTGCCGGAGTCGAAGGCCGCGGGCAAATCGATCACCAAGATCGTCCTCGAGAACATCCTTGTCCTCGCCACGGGAACGGAACTCGAGCAACCGAGCGGCAAGCAGGAGAAACCGGCCCAGGTGGACGTGGTGACCCTCGAGGTCACCCCCGAGGAAGGCGAGAAGCTCGCCCTGGCCGCCACGGAGGGGAAACTGCAGATGGCGCTCCGGAACTACTCGGACACGGATGAAGTGGGGACAAGGGGGACGACGATCCCCGCGCTGCTCGCCTCCTACTCATCCGGGGCGAAGAAATCACCTTCGGACAGGCGCGCGGCCGCGCCGCGGACGGAGGCCTTTTCCGTGGAGATCATCAAGGGAAACAAGGTGAGCGCCGTCACGGTCGGGAAGGGGGAATGAGATGATGAGAAAAGAACGCGCAACGTATCGCTTGTTTGTATGGGTCATCGTCATGGCGTGGCTGGAGGTCCTCGTGATGTCCGGTCCTTGCATGGCCGCCGGGCCGGAGAGGATCCGCGTCTCCGCGGCGCAGGCCCAGAGGATCGCGGTGGAGGCCGGCAAGTCCGTGATCGTCGAGAGCGCCGCTCCCGTCAGGAGAATATCTCTGGCCGCGCCGGAGATCGCCGACGCGATCGTCCTGACGCAGAGGCAGATCTACGTCACCGGCAAGACGCCGGGACTCACCAACATGACCCTGTGGGACGCCGACAGGAAGATCTTCGCCGTGATCGACCTCGAGGTCCGGCCCGACGTCAGCCGCCTGAAAGAAAGCATCCACAGGATGTTTCCCCAGGAGAAGGATGTCCGTGTAACGGCGGACCACAGCAGCATCACGCTTTCGGGGTCCGTCTCGAGCGCGGCGAACCTCTCCCAGATCCTCGCCCTCGCCCAGTCCTACGCACCGAAGGACAAGGACGGGAAAGCGGGGGTCAACAACTTCGTCGAGGTCGCCGGCGTTCACCAGGTCATGCTCGAGGTGCGGATCGCCGAGATGTCCCGCACGATGATGAAAAAGCTGGGGGTCAATTTCAATATGAATTATGTGGGCAATCGAGGCACCTTTTCTTTGGGTTTCCTCCCATCAACCATAACAGCGCCGGTCGGCAGCATAAGCGCGTTGTACCGCAGTGGGAATGCAACTTGGACCGCGATTATCGATGCGCTCAAGGAGGACGGCCTGACGAAAGTACTGGCCGAGCCGACCCTCATCACCCTGAGCGGCAGGCCCGCCTACTTCCTGATTGCG